>MDTC01129806.1_pt1 | contig 72750 bp, 57 predicted proteins | sample 811181 | NCBI WGS metagenome assembly MDTC01 (sample SAMN05326644, study PRJNA326480) | marine metagenome | isolation source: seawater | place: Pacific Ocean: North | collected 2011
GAAACAATTTCATCTACTGTTTCAAACTGGCTAATATCTAGTTCTGTTGATATTTCTTCAATCTGTTTTTGTGGAATTAGCACAATTTCTCTACAATTGTATTGTGATATGTATGTTTCTTTGATAAATTGTGCTTCCTCATACGATATTGGTAAATCTAGTGTAACCCTAAGATACATATTTGGTTTAATTATGTTTGCTTGGGGATCTAGTAGCTTACTTAATGTTGTAGTACGATATTTAGGTGCATCTGACCAATTGATATATTCGGGTGCGAGGTTATTTTCACGATCAAATATCATCATACCACGCTCATCATCGCCGGCATCTGCATAATTATGCGGAAATGCATTGCCAATATACTGTATCTTACCTTGTTTTTGTCGCTTATGGAAATGACCACTAAACACAATGTCTTGATTTTTAAAATGTTCAGGACGTAAATCACCATGCTCAGGCATTTTTACCATTGCATTCATATAAAAATGTGGTAATTCAAAATGTCCAAACATGTATTTAGATTTACACTGTTCAATAAGCTTCCATTCATCTCCTACTAACCAAGGTACAAGGGCAACATCGTCAATTTTTGTAAATGAGTTTACAAATTCTATACCTTTGATGTGTCTGGCAAAGTCAGTAGAACTTACATCACGTTTATCTTTGTAATATAAATCGTGATTACCTGTAAAAATATAAAAAGTGTCAAATGCTGCACCTAATTTTTCTAAACTACGGAGTGTAGCCTGCATAGTTGTGAGATTTAAACTGTTACGATTGTGATGCCAGTCTCCGCAAAAAATTCCAGCATCGCATTTATTTTCTTGAGCAGTTTTGATAAACCAGTCAATAAAGTTTTCACAGTCATCGTTGTGTATCTTACTATTTCCTTTTAATCCAAAATGTATATCAGTAAATACTGCTGCTTTTTTAAACATAAAAATTTAGAATGTATTGTTTTCTTGGAACTCTGCTTCACGTTTTAGAGCAACAGCCCATTCGTCGTTAGCTTGTCTAGTGTAACTAGGATTCATATTGTTCATTTCCAAAATATCGTCACGGATGTTTTGATTACGTTTTTCTAGATTAATTACCCTAACAAAACTGTTTGTAACTGCTGCTGTATAGTATGCAAACGGATTTTGACTTTTAGATTCGTCAAATTGCAAACCGATCTGTGCTAACTGTAGTATTGCTTGCCCTCGCATTTCGTCATTATATGTATATCCACGTACATTTCCTCTTGTTGCGTATCTTTCACACAATTTCATCCACATTAATGCAAGTTTATCAGTTGCTAATCCGTGTGACATAGAAAATGTACCTTGATGCACATCTCCTTTCCAATGACTTTTACCTACACATTCTAAAGAATCGGCATCATTAAATTTCCAATGTTGGAATGGAGGAAAATTAAGTTTTACTTTGCGATCAGCAATAGATTTTGGATTTTTCTTCCTGCCGGGTTCATCTGGAATATGATCGTATGTCATAATTCTAAATATTAAAGTATTTTTTTTAATATCTTTAGGTTGAGTTGATAAAGATTCCCTTTTTATTAAGTTTTTTTGTGCTTCTAAAATTGTTTGATCATTAATATCTGTAATGTTATTAAGAATTATGTCAAATTGATGATATTTTTGATCACTAAAACTGCAATATGTAGTTTTGCTTTTGTGAATTTCACTTAAAATGTCTTTATTGTTTAGGTAATTAGTTCTTTTCATTAAATCTCCAAATGATTAATATTATTATAATATACGTGTTTAAAAAAGTCAATAAATACTTTAAAGGAGTAGTGAATGGGACCAGATCAAATTGTAAAAAATAATTTAATGCCAACTAATGCAGCTAATTCACTTCCAAATACAAGTTTTGACGCAGGTATAGGAACTGATGGATGGAATATAGGCGCAGGACTGAGCAAAGGAGTTGACTCAATATACGCTGGTATATCACAATCAGGATTTGGAGCTGAAATACGCAAATTTGGATCTTTGTTGCCAAAAGGCGGAGAGCCGGGAGCAGAAGCAGATAGTAATGCGTCTGCAACATGGGGATCAAATTCAGATAATTCGTTAGATTGGAGGGTAAAATTAAGTTTAGCTCCCGGTTACGACAATCTGCAAACCCAACCATTAGTAGATTCTGATAATGCAATGATATTTCCTTTAACACCTACTATAATGATTAATCATACTGCATCGTATACTCCAATCAAACCTATACATAGTAATTATCCTTTTTATGCATATCAAAATAGTGCCTTAGAAAATATAACAATAACAGGTGAATTTCCAGTAGAAAATGAAAATGACGGTGCTTATTGGGTTGCAACAAACCATTATTTACGATCAGTATCTAAAATGGCATATGGTGATACTCCAAATGTAGGTTCACCTCCTCCTGTGATAAAATTAAATGGATATGGAGATTATGTGTTTAAGGATGTTCCTGTAGTTGTTAGTAATTTTAATGTAGAATTGGCAAATGATATAGACTATATCTTAGTAAAAAATTATAAAGGTGACGGTGCATTTGGGGGAACAAATGGTACATACGTGCCTGCAAAAAGTACAATATCAGTAACACTAATACCTATGTACAGTCGTAGACAAGTTAGAAAATTTAGTTTAGAATATTTTGTACAAGGATACTATCTATCGGGTAATATGAAAGGAATGAGATAATGGCAGTATATAATACCAATAGTCCATACGCAAACACGCCATTGCAGAATGATTTTTATTTAGGGATTATGGTTCCTAGACCAGTTCCTGCAGAAGACGATGATGTTACATACGCAATAGAACCTCAATATACTTATCGACCAGACTTATTAGCTTATGATTTGTACAATGATCATAGATTATGGTGGGTATTTGCACAAAGAAATATGGATATTTTACAAGATCCAGTTTATGACTTACGTGCAGGAGTAGAAATAAAAATTCCTAAGGGATCAAATTTAAGAAAAATATTAGGTTTTTAAAAATGCCAGTTAATGCAACTCCGACTACAAATAATGATCCCGGAAATGAAAATTCAGATGCGGATAATTCTGTTGTGAGTAAACCACAAACAAACAGTAGTAATTTTCCTTTATTGAATGAATTAGAAGATTATGTAAGTTATAATTATGTTTTTACATTTAGTTGTTTGTCAATAGATGAAATTAATAATCCTGAAGACACATATAGGAAAAGTAATCCAAAAATTATAATTCTTAGGTCCGGGGGAGGTGTTGATGGTGTAACAACTGAACCAGAAAATGAAGGGCAAGTTGAATATTTTATTGATAATGTAGAAGTAGATAGTATTATTGCACCTAATAAAAAATCCAAGCACACAAACGCTACACGTATCAAATTTCAAGTTACCGAACCATACAGTATGGGTATATTTTTACAAGAATTAAAGCAATCTGCTTTAGAAGCAGCAGGTCCTGCATCGAATTATTTAGAAATGCCCTATTTGTTAACTGTAGAATTTAAAGGTTGGGATGACGATGGTAATTATTTAGAAAAAAAGCATTTAAGAAGAATGTGGCCGATGAAACTTGTAAATGTAACATTTAATGTTACAGAAGCAGGTTGTGTATATGATGTTGAAGCAATACCTTGGGTAGAACAAGCAGCAACTGATCAAGTTCAATCTATTAAGGCAGACATTAAATTAGTAGGAAGTACAGTTAAAGAAATGTTACAAACTGGATTGTACAGTTTATCTACTGTGCTAAATTCTAGAGAGCAAGAAAGAAGACGTAGGAAAGAAGTAAAAACACCAGACGAATTTGTAATAGCATTTCCTGAAGATTCGGGCGAAAAAATTTTTGATAGTACAAATTTAATGGCTAATTTTGGTGCAGGACAATTTAGTTTAAGGGGCAACACTCTAGTTACAAAGAATCAATTATTTAAACAATCTATAAGTGAAAAAACAAGTAAACCTGGTTGGTTTGATGCAGAATTAGAAGATATAGAAAAAACTGTATTAGGTGTAATGGTTCGTAGAAGTTATTTAGGCGAAATTGCAAGAGATTTTGCTGATAAAAAACAGACAAATAATGATATAGGTAGGTCTAAGATAGTTGATAATTATTTAGATGGTACGAAAAAGCCGTTTAGTCGTCCAAGATTTGTTGAACTCGATGATAAAGATGGAATTTTTGAACGTAGACAGATACAAGTAAGTGACAATTTATCGACTTTAACTTTTAAAACAGGAACAAATATCCAAGATATAATAGAAGAGGTAATATTATTAAGTGCGTATGGTAGAGAAATATCTGATAAAAAACCTGACGAAAATGGAATGATATCTTGGTTTAAAATTGATTTAGAGGTTTATAATTTAGATGATCCTGAGCAAGTGTTACAGAGCGGAAAAGATCCAAAAATTTATGTTTATAAGGTATTACCTTATAAAACACATGTAAGTAGATACAATCCAGTAACAGCAGTTAGCAAGATAGAAGCATTAAAAAAACAATGTGTAAAAGAATATAATTATATATACACTGGAAAAAATAATGATGTAATTGATTTTGACATATCTTTTAACAGGGCATTTTTCTTAGCAAGCACTCCGTTTGCAGGTAAAAATAAGATAGGTACATTAGATGCAAATGCAAGTAGACGGGCAGGAGAAGAAATTGTTCCAAAAGCTATACCTAATGCAGGCGGAGCTAGTGGATCAAAATCTGGTAATAACGTAGCAGAAGAAGCAGCTAAACCAGGTACCGGGTCAATCGGAGGAGGTCCTTTAGATAAAGTTGCCAACAGTGTTGCAAGAGATTTTAATGATGCTATTTTAAACAGCACAGTTGATTTGATTAATACTTCTTTAGTAATTTGGGGAGATCCGTATTATATCATTGATAGTGGATTTGGAAATTATATTGCAAAACCAAATAAAAACACAATTAATTTAAATGCAGACGGAACAATGAATGCTCATGATGGAGAAGTTCATATTTTATTAAATTTTAGGACACCTTTAGATTATCCTCATACAGCAGATGCAGATAATGATCCATCTGGGTTTATGGATTTTTATCAAGATGGTACATATTCTCCTAGTGCATTTAGCGGAGTATATCAAGTAGTGCAAGTAATGAACAGTTTTTCTGATGGAAAATTTACACAAACATTGAAATTAATTAGAATAAGAAATCAAGAAAAAACTGATGTGATAGAATCAGCGAAAGATGATCCGTTTTTTAGGCAGTTAGGATTTTATTCACAAATGGGAGGAGGAAACTAATGGCATCTACCACTCCTAGAAGTCAGTATGGAAGAGGGCAAAAACCTGTATGGATGACTGGAGTAGGTCCATACATTGGTAGAGTTGCAAATCACTTAGATACAGAATTTATGGGGTCTATTGAAGTTGAGATTTTAAAATCTACAGAAGCAGGTAGCCCAGGAGAAAGCAGCGGATATTATATTCCTTGTACTTATGTAAGTCCTTTTTTAGGACAAACTCCTAGGAAAGGGGTTAAACCAAATGCAGGTTTTGACGCAACGCAAAAAAGTTATGGTTTTTGGGCAGTGCCGCCTGATGTTGATACTAAAGTTTTAGTTTTGATGGCTGAAAATAATTTTGGATACGGATATTGGATAGGTTGTATTCAAGATAAATTTATGAATTTTATGATACCAGGTAATGCTAGTTCTGAATATAGCATAGATGGTGGAAAGTATAATTCGAAAATTGTTCCAGTAGGCGAATATAATAAATTAGTAGAAAAAGGAACAGGCAGTGATCCTACCCAATATAATAAACCAGTTGACATAAAACAAGCAGATATTTTAGAACGGCAAGGGCTTACAAAATGGTCAGAATCTATTGTTGATCAAACACGAGGAACTACTACATCTAGTGCTAGGAGAGAAGTTCCCAGTATGGTTGTTGGTATTAGTAGTCCTGGACATCCAGATAGAAAAGCGTCAATGGTACAATATGGTGAAAAATTTGGTCAGACGAATGTTCCTTTTAGTCGTTTAGGTGGTACAAGTTTTGTAATGGACGACGGTGATGAAAAAATATTGCGAAAGAAACCAGCTAATACAGATCCGCCTACTTATGCTTATGTAGAAAAAAATGAAACTGATGGTGATGTTTATCTACCACACAATGAACTTACACGATGGAGAACTAGAACAGGTCATCAGATAGTAATGCACAATACAGAAGATTTAATTTATATTATCAATTCGCAAGGTAATGCATGGATAGAGTTAACAAGTAATGGAAAAATTGACATATATGCGGATGATAGTGTAAGTATACATTCAGAAACTGACTTTAATTTAAAAGCAAATAGAGATATAAATTTAGAAGCATCAGGAAATGTTAATATCAAGGCTAGGGAACAAATGCGTTTAGAATCTGGTAATGCTACCCATTGGAAAGTTGGAACAGCTGAAATAAAAAAAGATCCTGCATTAAGACCTGAGTTAGGTATAAAAAATGAAGACGGAACATGGAAATGGAATAGTTTTGAAGATCTTCCTACCGTCGCTCAACCAGGCGATAATTTGTACATAGATGTTTCACGTGATGTTTATTGGAAAATAGGAACTCATCCTGAAAAAGGAGATATTAAGTTAGAAGTATCTAGAGATGGGCATATGACTTTTGATAGAGATTTTTTCCTACTAGCAAAAAGGAATATCCATCAGCATTCAAATGAATGGACATATCATTTAGCAGATACAAATTTTGATCAACGTTCTGGTGAAGAATTTAGGCAGCATTCCGGTGGTGATATGGATATAAAAAGTGATAAGCATTTACGCATTTATGCAAATATCAACGCAACGTTAAAAGCAAAAAATAATTTTATTACTGCAATGAATGCTAATCATTTAAAAGCATCGAATAAAAATTTTGTTACAGGAGGTAGCAGTAACGAATACAATGCACCTGTTAACAGGATGAGTTCGATACAATATTTTGGTAGCGGCTCTGCTAAAGGTGCACCAGGACCAGATGCAAAAGATGCCAGATTAGCAATAGATGCATTGTTACCTGAATGTGCTCATCATGCGTTTATTCCTATACGGATACCTACGCATGAACCGTATTTTAGTCATGAAAATTTAGAACCAAAAACATTTTATCCTGATAAAACTGATAGCACTATCTCAATTGTAGATGGATGTGTGTTTGCAATAAATTATGAGCAAGAAATTATAAAATCTCCAATAACACATAAAGGTGGAGCACAAGAAGACACTTTTAGAAAAGGTTCTGCTGCTCCAGCGCCGCAAACAGGAAATTCAGGATTTCAGGGTAGCATAGGAGGATAGATGAGTTTACCAAGAGAAAAATCTTTGTATGAAGAAATATATGTTTCTTCTGTAAACAAAAGTAGAAAATTTATTGCTGGGACAAAAATTTACAAAGGTGTGAGCACTGTAAATGAAAATAACACAAGTGTTCTTTTATACGATTTAAATCTTATAAAACAAGATTTATTAAATCATTTTCATATAAGGCAAGGTGAAAAATTAGGAGATCCCACTTTTGGCACCATAATATGGGATGTGCTTTTTGAACCTCTTACGCCTACTCTACGTAATTTAATTATTGATAATGTAAATGCTATAATTGCAAATGATCCTAGGATAACGGTTGATAAAGTAACTATTCAAGAATATGAAAGCGGTATACAAATAGAATGTAATTTAGTGTATTTGCCTTATAATATTCAAGAATCTATGCAATTAAATTTTGATAAAAATGCCGGTATCTTGTCTGCGTAATATAAACTGCGTGGTTTTAAAGCAAATAAATATACAAAAAGGAAAAAGATATGTCTTCTACAGATAGACAAAATAGGCTTTTGGTAGCAGAGGATTGGAAAAGGATTTATCAAACATACCAGACAGCTGATTTTCAAAGTTATGATTTTGAAAATTTAAAACGGGTAATGATCGATTATATTAGAGAAAATTATCCAGAGGATTTTAATGATTATATACAAAGTTCAGAGTATATTGCTCTTATTGATTTAATTGCTTATCTTGGGCAAAATTTGTCATTTAGGATAGATTTAAATGCCAGAGAAAATTTCCTTGAATTAGCCGAAAGGAGAGAAAGCATACTCCGGCTAGCTAGGTTATTAAGTTATAATCCTACTAGAAATGTTTCTGCTTCCGGGTTGTTGAAAATCACAAGTGTTAGGACAACGGAAGTAACCTATGATTCTAATAATTTATCTTTGCAAAATCAAAACATTATATGGAATGACCCTAGTAATAGCAATTGGTACGAACAGTTTATAAAAGTTATAAACAAATCATTTAGAAGCACTGAACAATTTGGAAATCCAGTTAAAAAATCAAATATTGAAGATATAACTACGAGTAAGTACAAAATTAATTCTATCAATGTAGGTGAGTTACCAATTACTACATTTAGTAAGACCATAGACGGAGCTTCGGTTAATTTTGAATTAGTGCCTGTCGATTTCCAGTCTACAATATATGAACAAACACCGTTACCGGATGACCGATTTAGTATTTTATATAGAGAAGATGGTATAGGACCAGCAAGCAATAACACTGGTTTTTTTGCAATGTTTAAGCAGGGCGGTATTGATTATGGTGATTTTGAAGTAACAAATCCGAGTAGTAATCAATTAGTAACTATAGATGCTGTAAATGTAAACAATGACGATGTATGGTTATATAAATTAAATGATGAAGGTGTTCCTACAGAATTATGGACAAAAGTAGAATCTATAGAGGGTAATAATATTATCTACAACGATGTAAGTAAAAACATACGAACTATCTACAGTGTTCTTACAAGGGTGAATGATAGAATTACTATAATTTTTTCAGATGGTGTTTTTGGGGATTTACCTGTTGGAAATTTTAGGCTTTATTTTAGAACTAGTAGGAATGCAAGATATAACATTACACCGAGAGAAATGTTAGGTATAGGTGTTGATTTTGAATATACAAGCCAATCAGGTAAACTTGAGACATTATCGTTGGTGTTAGAATTACAGTATACAGTAGATAACGCAGAACAGAGTGAAGATAACGAAAGCATTAGGAAATTAGCGCCGATGAGTTATTACACTCAAAATCGTTTAATTACTGCTGAAGACTATCAAGTTGGTCCTTTACTTTCTAGCAACGAAATAATAAAAACTAAGAGTGTTAATAGGATCTCAAGTGGTATATCTAGATATTTTGATTTGATAGACGCAACGGGGAAATATAGTAGAACAAACTTGTATGGGACTGATGGTATAATATATCAAGAATTTTACAATGAAAAAATACAGTTTCAATTTGAAACTTTTACAGAAATAGAACAGTTTTTATTTAATGTTGTTGACCCTGTTTGTAAAAAACAGGCAGTGAAAAATTTTTATTACAGTAATGTTACACCTATTCCTTATGTAGATCAAGGTATTAGATGGGAGTTAACTACATCTGCTACTAATTTATATACTGGACGATTGATAAATGAAAATAGTGTTTATCAGATAATCGGTAAAGCTACTACAAGTATTTTGCAATTTATAAGGCCCAATACTCATATAAAATTTGAAGCGCCTGCAGGTTATCATTTTACTCCAAATTTGGATTTATTAGAAGGTCCAGCTGATTATAAAGGTGCTACAACTTATTTGTGGAGGAAAGTAGTTAATACTGTAACAGATGGTACAATATTAGATGATAATGGTAACGGTGCTATGTGGTTTGCAGATAAATTACCATCTGGTAGTTTGTTGAGTGAAATTAGACCTTTCCTCTCAAAAAATATAAGTGATGCGGTAAAAACAGAAATTGTAAATTTAATGTTTAATTATAAAACATTTGGACTAAGATATGATAGAATATCAGACACATGGGCAATAATAAATGAAGAAAACTTGAATACGCTAGATGCCTGGAGTTTAGGAAAAAGTGGTGATACAACGGGCCAGAAGTTAGATACGAGTTGGCTTTTGCTTTTTACTACTAACTTAGTTAATTATACGCTAGAGTATAGGGCAGCAAGATATATTTTTGAAAGTCAAAAACAAATTGCTTTTTATTTTGATAAATCTGATAAAATTTTTGATAGTAAAACAGGAAAAATTGTACGAGATAAAATTTCTGTATTATCAATTAATACAAAACCGTTTACTGATATAGAAAAATCAGTGAATAATTTCACTACTAATTTTGATTGGGCAATATCAGATTCTTATAGAGATGCTTTAGGATATGTTACAAGTAAAAAAGTAGAGATTGATTTCTTTGATAGTGACGATGATGGTATCTCTGATAATGAAAGTTTATTTCTCGATATTGTAGCGCCTAACATTTTACCGCTGCAAAAATATGTATTCCAAAAGAAAACTCTATCTTTAAATGGTGTAGAAGTATTTAATTATATTTCAGCTGAAGAATTAGGAGTTATAGTTATAGAAAATTCAGTAAGTGTAGGTCCTATGAGTCAATACGAAGATAATCAACTACTTTATTTTGCTGCAGAAGATTATTTTCAAATTGTAAACAAATCTGCGTCTATATTAAGTATCACTAATGATTACAAAGCATTTAAAGGCAGAGATAAATTACAATTTAGATATGAACATGCTGCAGATGAGGATAATAGGATTGACCCAAGCATATCTAATATAATTGACACATACATTCTTACCAGACAATATGATACAGAATTTAGAGATTATCTTGCAGGCACAATAACGGAGATGCCTTTACCCTTATCTTCAGATCAAATATATATAAGTTATGGTGCTGCAATTGAAAAAATAAAATCACTAACTGATGAAATTATTTACCATCCAGCAAAATATAGAATATTATTTGGAGATAAGGCTCATCCTTCATTGCAAGCAATTTTTAAAGTTATAAAAAATGCAGAATTAGAATTAAATGATAATGATATTAAATCACAAATTATAACTTTAATAGGTCAATATTTTAGTCTTAATAATTGGGATTTTGGACAAACATTTTATATGGAGGAATTAAGTGCATATCTTATCAAAGAAATGGCTCCAAATATTGTTTCAGTATTATTAGTACCACTGCAAGCAAATCAAGTTTTTGGTAGTTTGTATGAAATTAAATGCGAAGATGATGAATTATTAATCAGCGGTGCAACAGTAAGTAATATAGAAATAATAGATGAAATTACTGCACTAAGATTGCAAGCAGGCGGAAATGTAACTACATCTACTAATCAAACAACCGGTATACAATCTGGTATTATAAATTATTAAAGGAAAGCTTAATGGCATTTGAAAACAACCAAAATGAACCTAGTTTGCCAACTGACGGTAATAATGACGAAAGACGCTCTTATTACCATTTGCCTAAATATTTTAGAACTAATTTTAATAAAAAATTCTTAAATAGCACTTTAGAACAAATGACACAACCAGGTGTTGTGAAAAGTTTAAATGCGTTTGTTGGAAGAAAACATGCACGAGCTTTTGACGCCAATAAAGACATTTATCTAGGCGATGTTGATGATAATAGGATCAATTATCAGTTAGAACCAGCTACTGTAATTGAAGATGAATTAGGTAATTTACAGTTTTATTCTGATTATATAGATATAATCAACCATATTAAAATTTTAAATGGTGATAGCAATCAGTCTAATATTAATGCAAGCGAATCATATAGTTGGGATCCTCATATAGATTGGGATAAATTTACAAATTTTAGAGAGTATTATTGGTTGCCAAATGGTCCTGAAACATGCACAGTTGCAGGGCAAAGTAATAAAGTTGCGAGTACGTTTAAAATTAATTTAAGAGATAATGTTGACAATTTTACATACATTTTTACACCAGATGGATTAACTAACAATCCGAATGTAACGCTATATAGAGGGCAAACATATAAATTTATCATTGATACACCTAATTATCCTATAGCTTTTGTGACAAAAATTTCTTTTACACCAGGAGTAGAGTTTGGTGATAGTACTACCAATACATCATTGATATATCTAGATGGTATAACCAAGTATGATATAGATGGTAATGAAATTACGGATAATTTTATATCAGAAGGTGTTATCGAATGGACAGTCAGCGATACTGTGCCGGATAATTTATTTTATATTTCTAAAGATGATCCTAATCTTTTTGGAGCAATAAAGATATTCGATATTATAGAAAATTCATCAATTGATGTTGAAAAAGAAATTATTGGAAAAAGCACTTATACTACAAGTGATGGTTGGGCATTAAGTAATGGAATGCAAATTGCTTTTGCAGGTAATGTATCTCCTACTGTTTATGCCGATGGAGAATGGTTTGTTGAGGGAGTAGGTGATAGTATAAAATTAATTAACGCCGATGATTTGAGATTGAACAGTGTTTTTGTTGCTGATAAAGAAGTAGCTTTTGATAACAATGGGTTTGATCAAATGCCTTTTGGAGAAGCTCTAGGCTATGCTGAAGAAAAAGATTACATAGTGATTAACAGAGCAAGTAATGATGGTAATTTGTGGAGTAAGTATAACAGATGGTTTCATAAAGATGTAATTGAAAAATCTTTTACACTTAATAAACAAGAAATTTTGTTGGATCAAGAAAGTAGAGCAAAAAGGCCTATTATTGAATTTGAATCAAATATAAAACTTTTTAACTTTGGCACTCAAATTAAAAAAAATGTAGATTTAATTGATACTGTTACAACTGACGTATTTTCGACAATAGAAGGAGCATTAGGATACAATATTGATGGAATAGATATTACTGAAGGTTTAAGGATTTTATTTGTTGCTGATACAGATGGTCTGGTTAAAAACAGGATTTTTAAAGTAAAATTTTTAACATTTAAGAATACAACTCAGATAAGTTTAATTGAGGAAGATGATGGTATTCCACTTGATAATGAATGTGTTTTGATTACAAAAGGTAACAATTATAGGGGAAAATATTTTCATTATACAGGTAATGCATGGAAGCAGTCGCAGGATAAAATTGGATTAAATCAAGCACCTTTGTTTGATTTATTTGATTATGATGATGTTTCACTAAATGATACAGTAAAATACAGTTATAGCCAATTTAGTGGAAATAAATTATTTTCGTATGCTGTAGGAAATGGCGCCAATGATAATGAATTGAATTTTCCATTACAATATCAAAACATAAAAAATAGCGGAGATATTGTTTTTAATTTTGATTTATTAAACCAATCTTTTACTTATAATAATGATAATACAGTTTATAGTTATAAAACAGATATAAGTTATTTACGGCGTTATAAAAACAGAGAAGAGTATGATTGTATAAATGGGTGGGTTAAATCTCGTAGCGCATTACAGCCAGTTTTTAGGCAATTTATTAGTGCAGGACAAGACATATTTCCTTTAGATATGTATGATGATAACAGGTTTATACAAAATTTATGGATTAGAGTTTATATAGATAATAAATTGCAAAGCAAAGATAATGATTTTATTATTACAACGGATGTAAATCAAAATCATTATCTCAAATTTAGTAAAATAATTGCAAAAAATAAAAGTGTATTGATTAAAACAAGAAGCACATTTCCTAAAAATGAGAATGGTTTTTATGAAATTCCATGTAACTTAGAAAAAAATCCATTAAATCAAAATATTTCAACTTTTACGTTAGGAGAAATTATAGATCATGTTTCTACAATTGTAGAAGAAAGTAATGATTTTGTAGGAACTTATCCTGGCACAAGTAATTTGCGAGACTTAGGTAATAGTAGTCAATATGGAAAAAAGTTTTTAAAACATTCTTCATTGTACAATTTGTATGCTTATCACTTGTTAGATAAAAATGCAAATGTTAAGAAAGCAATAACATTTGCTAAGGTTGAATACAGTAAATTCAAAAGACTTTTTATAGAAACAGCGTCAAATTTAGGGTTTGATGGACCAGTTAAAACGCATTTTGATAAAATAATGGAAAGCATTAATAAAGATAAAAATGCAGACATGCCATTTGCAATCAGTGATATGATTCCAACAGGTGGAGCAAAGGTTAACTCAGATATTATTGTTGACAAAGATCAAGAATACTTTGCAATTAGTGAAGTTTTTGACAATGATGTGCCGTCATATAAAGCAGTTTCGGTATACAGAAATGGTATACAATTAATTTATAAAAAAGATTATGAATTTAATGCGGAAGGATTTGTACGCTTATTAGGTTTTAGGAAGCCAAACGATGTAATAGACATATATGAATATGAAAGCACTTTAGAAAATTTTGTACCTCCTACACCTACTAAGTTAGGTCTGTATCCCAAGTATATTCCGGAACTGTATATTGATACAACTGTTCAGAACAAGTCATTTGTAGATAGCACGTTACCATATAAAATTTATGGGGAAAAAATACTTGAACCTAATGAAGATAATCAATTAGGTTGGTTTTATCCTGTATATTTAGATTATGAACAGGCAGTTCAAAAAGATATTGAAAATGAAGGAACAGGAGAATTTACAGTTAATAAATTTAATGGATTATCAACAGCATTTTTTATTCCTAAAACACACAGTAATAAAGCGCAGCAAGATACGAATTTATATACTGAGTATGAAAATGGCCAAGTTGTAATACAAGGACATGATGGTAGCTTAATACCTGCTTTTAAAGATTATAGAGATCAGTTGTTATTAGAATTAGAAAAAAGGATTTTTAATAATATTAAAATTTCTTATGATGAAAATTTATTTGACATCGATCTTATACAACAAAAATATTATCAATCAAATGTTACTCCAGCTCAATCTACTACAACAATTATGTTTCAAGATTTTTTTGATTGGACAAGATTAGTAAATGTAGATTATGCTGAAAATAAGTTTTTTGATAGATTTAATGCTTTTACATATAATTACAGTTCTACATATTTAAAAAATGGATTAAGCTCTCCGGGTTGGTGGCGCCAACTTTACAAGTTTTTATTTAATACAGATCGTCCACATACCCATCCTTGGGAAATGTTAGGTTTTACAATCGAACCTAAATGGTGGAAAGGGCAGTACGGAGATAAACCCTATACAAAAAACAATAAATTGATGTGGAATGATATTGAAAATGGTATTATACGGCAACCTACCTTCAAAATTAAAAATAAATTTATTCGAAAAGGTTTAAATCTTGTTATTCCTGTGGACGAGCACGGCGAATTGTTGCCTCCTACACTTGCAGGAATTGTATCAACATATGATTTGCAGAGTGTAAAGCGTGATTTTAAATTTGCCGATGGCGGACCTGTAGAGTCAGCATGGCGGCGTAGTAGTGAATATCCTTTTTCTTTACTAAAAAGTTTTGTTTTGAATAGACCTGCTTATACCTTCAGCACAGGGTTTGACAGAAATCAACAAGTCAGAGGCAAGAATAATCAAATTATTTACGAAGCCATAACTAATCATTTACAACTTGACAAATTGGTTTATCCTGGACCAACACAGCCGACAAGTGGATTAATAAATTATATTACTGAATATCAAAACACTATTTTTACAGATTTATTTGAAAATTACAAAACATCTGTACAGAATATAAAGAATAGGATTAGTTTTAAATTAGGTGGATTTACTGATAAACGTAAACTAAAATTAATCCTTGATAGTAGGACACCGCTTAATGAAGGAAATGTTTTTGTTCCTAACGAAAATTATGATATAAAATTAATTACAAGTTTTCCAATTGATGAAATTGTTTACAGTGGTGTAATAATTGAGAAGCAAGAAAATGGTTTTTATATCAAAGGTTACGATAGTTTAGTGCCTTCATTTACATATTTTAAAGCTATACCAAGAGATGCAGACACTGTTATCAATATAGGTGGAGTAAGTGAAAGTTTTGTAGTTTGGGAACCTAATAAAACCTATAGTCAAGATACCATTGTAAAAGTAGGAGACAATCAGTACTATAGAGCAAAAATTACGCATAGAAGTCAAGATACCTTTGATCAATCTAGATTTGCTTCTTTAGACAAATTGCCAATAATAGGTGGTTCTACAGCTTTTATCCGTAAAAGATTTGAACATATACCAAGCACTTTAGATTATGGCACAGTTTTTCAAACGCATCAAGACGTAGTTGATTTTTTACTGGGATATGGACAATATTTACAATCTTTAGGTTTTACATTTGATCATTTTGTCGAAGACCAATATGATGTAGCAGATTGGCTTTTCTCGGTAAAACAATTTTTATTTTGGGTAACACAAAATTGGAAAAAAGGATCATTAATAACTTTAAGTCCAGGAGCAGATAAGATAACGTACACTAATACAAAAGCTTTTGTTGGCAATACATTAAATTCTTCAATAGGTTATAGTGTTCTAAAAGCTGATGGTACGTACATACCAAAAGATAATTTAAAATTTTATAGAGATTTTACAAATATTTTTCAAATTAACACTGTAAACACAGCAGCAGGTATTTATTTTATAAGAATTCCATTAATATACAAAGAACATGCAGTTTTGATAGATAACACAACAGTTTTTAACGATGTTATTTATGATCAAGAACCGGGTTATAGGCAAGAAAGAATACGAATAGCAGGGTATAAAACAGCAAATTGGAACGGATCTCTTAATATTCCAGGATTTTTTTATGACAAAGCAGAAATAACTGAATGGAAGGCTTGGAATGATTATTACACTGGGCAGGTTGTAAAATATAAAGAATTTTATTATTCTGCCAAATCAAAGATAAATGGATCTGACATTTTTGATTTTAATATATGGAAAAAAATTACAGATATTCCAGAATCTAAATTATATACTAATTTTGATTATCATGTTGATCAGTTTAAAGATTTTTATGATTTAGACAGTGATAGTTTAAATGTTGAGCAACAAAAATTAGCACAACATTTAATAGGATATCAAAAAAGGAAGTATTTAGAAAACATTATTAATAATGAAGTTAGTCAGTACAAATTTTATCAAGGATACATTCAAGATAAAGGTACAAAAAATGCCTTTTCAAAGTTATTTGATGTTTTGTCAAGCGCAGATAAAGACAGTTTTGAATTTTACGAAGAGTGGGGAGTAAGAACAGGGATATATGGCCATTATCGAACTTATGCAGAATTTGATGTTGTTATAGATGAATCAAAAATTAAACTTAACCCACAACCTGTCATTTTAACTAATAATATAACTGGAAAAGAAACTGATTTAATTTTAAGAATACCTGATTACAAGATTTATAATAAAGATGAGAATTTTACTAATGATATATTTCCTACATTTTTACCTAAAAGCACAGTGTTCAATCATGCAGGGTATGTAAGTGTGAATGATGTAAATCATACCTTAGTTCAATATGCAGACTTATTAAATGAAAATATTGAAGAATACAATTCTAACGATTTAATTTGGATAGGTTCAGTAGGAGACTCATGGAATGTATATTCATATGTAAAGCATGATATAGAAATTAAAAACATAAAAACTATTGAAGGATCTTTAACAAGTATTATATTAGAGCTAGCAAGCATACCAAAAGATTTAGTAATAGGAGAAATTATTGGTATAGAAAATATTTTAGGAAGATCTTATACAGCTAAAGATTCAACTGCAGAAACACAATTTGTTAAAAGTTCTGTAAAAGGATTTTTTGAAATTATAGATATTTTTCATTCGCAAATTACGTTAAGTGCTGCAGAAGAGGTTGTAGATGTAGTTAAAAAAGAAACTGCAGATATTTTTGAAGGGTTTTTTACAGTTTTAAAATCTGTAAGGATACCTAATTTAGATGGTTTGACTGATGTTATTAATAGCTTTGAATCTTCTATAAAAAACAAATTTTGGGTAGATGATATCGGTAATGGAGAATGGCGAGTATTACAACCTTATAGTAATTACGAATTTACAAAAAATGTTGTTAGTGCTAATAATAATTTTACAAATTTTTCAAAATCAGTAGCGGTAAACAAAAATAATAATTATATGGCAGTTGGGGCACCTGACGACGGAGATGGTAAAGTTTACGTGTATTCTCGGCCTAGTATAAGCAATAAATGGACACTTTTGAAAATTTTGCTTCCTGAATCTCCAATTCAGTTTCAATTAAACACATCAAATTTGACCGAATTTAGTTTAGATGAGCCAACAGGATATAGTTCAGAGGATTGGGCAACAAGGGTAATGAATAATGTGCAAAATATCCAAGTTGTTTATATAAATGCTATAAAGATTGATCCTATTGAAGAGTACGAAGAATTATCTGCTGATTTAAAGATCTATTATGAAATTAATGTTGCAGAAAATAAAATTATATTTAACGGGTCTGATGCATTACCAAATAATTCTACTTTAGTTATAGAATTTGCCAAATCTTTGAATCCAAAAAAATTCGGCAGTAGTGTAGATTTATCCGCAGATGGTAGGATTTTGGTAGTAGGTGCACCAAATGCTAGCAATATTATGACTAGAAATAAAGGTGAATACAGCCAAGATGTAGACTATACACAAGGAGATATTGTAACATATAACAGCCTTACATGGCAAGCTCTTGTCGATATCAATAAGTATGAACCGTTTACAGTTGTTGATCCATATTTTTCAACAGTAGATTTTTTAATTGACAATAATTTAATTTACGAGGATTCTGAACAGCCTCTGATTATACTTACTGGCAACTATCCGTTGTCTTATAAAGCACAGGAAACACCTGTCACTACTACGCAATTACTTGTACGTGTATCTAAAGACTTGTATGAAGCAATAGAATCTGGTAATTCTATTTCTTTGTATTGGAATAAATTAACCAATGCTAATCAAACTCAATTAGAATTATTACCTACAGAGCCATTTAACGATCAGACAGTATTTGTAGATAATAATCAATTATGGAGTGAATTTATTAGTAAAGACCATGCTATTGATTTTAAGTTTCAAGAAATTGTTACGGTAGATAACGCAGCAGCTACTCCCGAAATTGGACAGGTTTTATCTTCAGAAACTGCTCTAGGGACCGTTGTATATCTATATTCTTTACCTGAAGCTTCTAATAGTTTTATACTCTATTTGGCTGATGTTGCAGGAGAATTTGCAGAGCAAGGAATTCTGTCAGTAGGTATTACAACAATTGGGCAATTTGTAAGACAAACTATCAATGATAATTATTTTGAAGGTTACATTGCAATTACTACTCCTGAATATTACGTGTATGCAGACACTGATTATACTGCAAAAGGTTTAATAATTAGTGAAATAAGAACAACAAATAATCCTGTAAAAGACAGGATTTATTATAATATTTTAAATGATACTATATATGAAGATAAAGGAATAAGCGGTGAACCAAGTTTAATTAGGTCGCTCAGTTATAATGGCACAAGCATCAGTCCAGCAGGCGTATACAGCGCAAAAACTGCCCCTTTAAGTTATTTTGGGCTACGGTTGCCTAAAGAAATGAGTGATTATTCTAATCAAGGAGATGTGTGCAAGCTACAATTTAATAAGCTAGCAAAAACAGTTTCTATACTACGGGTGCGAAACACAAGATTTTCTCTTCCGCCAGAAGTATTCGTAGGAGAAACTTTAAAACAGCGAAATAATGAGCAAGCAAGTGCTGTTGTGTTTTCTAATACGGTTAAAGTTGCTGATGATAGCATAGACATTACAAATCCTATCTATGAAATTCAAATTCAATACTATAGTAAAAATTATGATGGGAATGAATTTAATTTCCTAGACGAATTAATAGGAAGCATAAGTGGAGAAATTTTTGCAAGGCCTGTAGATAATGTAGTAGAAAATATATATACTTCGATACAATCAATAGGTTTTAGTACAGATGATTTAATGGAAGGCAGTGAACAAAAAACAATTTGGAATCTGTGGGATGGTTACATTATCTATAATGAAAATAGGTTTGCAGAAGGATTACCTTATCTACTAGTTGCAAAATATGAAGAAGATGGAACAGGTAACCTAGTTGTAAATGGTTCTGGGCAAGGTCAAATTATTAGAGAAGTAGGAACAACAAACACTGCAGAAGTCATGTATGTTCAAAGAAATACAAATAATAATGTAACTGTTTATGTAGATAATGTACAAGGCGAATGGAGTCAAAATGATTCATTACTAGAAATGTTACCAATTGCAAATCAAAATGATTATTTTGGTAGAGAAAATATATATGCAGCAGTGAGGGAATTTGGAGTATCTCAACAAGTAAATTTAGCAAATGATACATTAACAAGTGTAGGCAAACTTGCAATATTCGAAACATTTGGAAATTTGCCAATTGTTATAAGTCAAGAAACTGGATTACAACAAAAAGAAATTATAGGTGAAGAATATTGGGTGTACACAACAGAGCAGGTGCAAGGAATATCAAAATTACCTAATATTCCGTCGAATACAAGTGTATCTTGGCAAGAACTATTCTCTATTCCTGTAGATACAACAGGAATTCCTAGTTTATATAACAATGAAGGTAGTGTTTATGTCTTTGAGAAATTTGGGACAAATTATCTGCATCAAAAGACGTTAGTAAGTCCTGATAGTAGAAATAATCATTATTTTGGACAGCAAGTGCAAGTAAGGCAAAATAATAATATATATACAGGTTATTTTTTAGCTGCAGATGAAACTAATTCCGAAACATATCCTGGTAAAATGTATTTTTATAAATTTGGAGAAATAGACGGTTTGCAATATAATTGGGATTTAGCAAGGAATAAAAAATATCGTGGACCTTATAACGAATCTGTAATTTATTTTACAAATGATATAGTGTATTTTGAAAACAGTTTTTATGTTGCAAGGACAAATTTACAAGAAGGAATATCTCCAGCAAATAATAATTTTTGGCAATTAATAAATCAACTAATAGATTATAGTGGATGTATACCAAATAACATGAATGATTTTTTAGTTACTTTTGATAGTGCAGACATAAGCACAATTCCTGCTGATGGCATGTATGATTTTGCAAGAACATTTGCTGTCAGTGCAGATGGGGAAGTTTTAATTGTTCAAGTGAAATATAATACAGATATTACGAATTCTATAGCAGTTTATAGATTACAGGATGGATTTTATAGATGGATGCAAAATATTGTTGCACCTAAAGCAAACACAAATTTTGCAGATAGATTGTCAATTAACGATGACGGATCAATCTTTGTTGTAGGACTGTCTCTTGATGATAATAATAATTTTGATGACGGTAGCGTATACGTATACAAGTTAAAAAATCAAAAATTTGAATTAGATCAAACAATTACTAGTCCTAAATCAGTCACACTGCAAAAATTTGGGTATAATGTGTTGTTACATAACAATATACTTTTTATTACAGCATACAATGGAAAATTTACTCAGCAAACAACATTTGACAATATTTTAACAACATTTGATAATAATTTTACCACATTTAAATATACAAATGTAAATGTTGGAGAAATTTATGTATATTATAATTTGTATGATCAGTTTATTTATAGAGAAAAATTTTCATATGAAAATATAGATTCAAAGGTGTATGAAATAGGAATAAATTTCAATTCAAGTGGAAATTCTTTATATGTTAATTTACCTACAGCAAAAACAATAGAATCAAGTGATATTAAAATTGGTAAGATTGTAGAATTTAGAAAAGATGTTAACGAGTTATGGATAGAATATAATAAACCAAAATTTGTACCGGATTTGAATAAAATTAAAAAAATTCTAGTTTACAATAAAAAGAATAATGAGTTTTTATACAATCTAGATTATATTGATCCGTTACAAGGAAAAATTCCTGGATCAGCTGACCAAAATATCACTTATAAATCGTATTATGATCCTGCTGTATATACTGTCGGAACTAATAATCAGGTTGTTGATACAGGAGCGTCTTGGGGCACAGAATATATAGGTAAGATTTGGTGGGATTTAACAAACGTTAGATATTATTATCCGTATATAAACGATATTACTTATTCAGCATTGAACTGGGGAAGATTATGGCCTAACTCAACAATAGATATTTATGAGTGGGTAGGCAGTAATTTTTTACCAGCAGAGTGGGATGCATTACAAGGCACAAGTGAAGGTTTTTCATTAAATATAACAGGACAAACAAAATATGGAAATGCTTCATATTCAACGCAAAGAGTATATGACACTACAAGTCAAAGTTATGTCTTACGTTATTTTTATTGGGTGAAAAATAAAACAAGTATTCCTAGTATAGATGGTAGAAACTTATCAGCAGATAAAATTTCAAATTTATTAGGTAATACGTTAACGCAAGGATATAAATTTATTTCATTAATTTCAGCAAATGAATTTTCTTTGTATAATTTACAAAATGATTTTGTTAACGATGAAGTAGCTGTGAGTTTTCAAACTTATGACGAAGTTACAGATCTAAACACTCATTATCAGTATAAGTTGCTTACAAGCGGTCTAGCAACTAGTCAGCCAAATGAGCAGTTGAACCAAAAATGGATAGACAGTCTTGTTGGATATGATTTGTATGGACGCAATGTGCCAGATCCAAGCCTAAGCGAAAAATATAGATATGGTAATTTAGATACACCACGTCAAGGTTGGTTTAGAAACAAGCAAGAAGCGTTAAAACAATATGTAGAGCATGTAAACCAGGATTTAGCAAAAGAGTTATTAGTTGATAATAAAAATTTACAAAATTTTTATAGGGTTGACGACCCGCCATTATTAACATCTAATTTTTATGATATAGAAGTAGAATCTAAAAGTGACTTAGATAGTTATGGTGTTGCAAAAGCAGTGCAGGCTGAAATTTCTTTGCAGATTGAAAATGGTCATATAATAGACGTATTTGTATTAAACGCTGGAAGAGGATATATAACCACCCCTACTTATGCAGTAATAGGCAAAGGTGAAGGGTTAGAATTAGAATTTATAATGACAAGCAACGGAAGTATTGGCAGTGTGAATATAATAAACCAAGGAAAAAATTATTCAGATTCTACCTACATCATTATACGTAAATTTACAGCACTTGTTGCAGCAGATGAGACAATTTTTGGTAAATGGGCTCTATATGAAAGAGATTATAATAACAATTCTTGGATTAGAATACAAAGTCAAGGGTTTAATACAACACTTTATTGGTATTTTATAGACTGGTATGCAGCTGGATATAACGAAGCAACTAAGGTTACACATTCTATTGATTATTCCTATGAATTATCAAGTGTAGATGATAACATAGGTGATATTGTAAGAATTAGAAATATAGGTGACGGTAGTTGGCTTTTGTTAGAAAAAATAAATTCATTAGCAAATGTAGATTATTCAGTAAATTATAAAACAATTGGTAGGAATAATGGGACGATACAATTATCTAGAAGTTTGTATGACCCAACATTTGCTACTACAAATTTTGACACAATAAGTTTTGATACTTATTTTTATGACAATATTCCTAGTATAGAAATAAGAATTATAGCAAATGCAATTAAAGATGATATTTTTATAGACGATTTAGCAATAAAATACAATAATTTGTTCTTTAGTTGTTTACGTTATATATTAAGTGAACAACCATCAGTTGATTGGATTTTTAAAACAAATTTCTTAAAAATTAAGCATAATGTTGGAGAATTAAGGCAAGATGTAACATTTAATAATGATAATTTATCAAGTTATGAAGATTATGTTAATGAAATTAAACCGTTCAAAGCAAAAATAAGGGAGTTTTTAAGTGCTTATGATAAGATTGAGGATGTGGCATCTTATATAAGCGATTTTGATTTACCACCTAGATATATAGAAACTGAAAATAAAATATTACCTTACAAAATAACTACAAATAACCTAGGGTTTTATAATGCAGAGCAAATACAAAATTATCCAGATATTGGATGGTTAAATAATTGCACATATCAAGTAGTATCGGTAGAAGTAGTAGATGGTGGAGCCGGGTACGGAATACCTCCTAGCATAGAGTTTGAAAGCTCTACTGGAGCAGGTGCAGTTGCTGTTGCTCATTTAGGAGCAAATGGTAGTATAACAAGAGTAGATATAATTAATCCTGGATATGGTTATTTGTCTGCACCTAGAATCGTTATTAATGGCTCTTTTGCAGACGGGTATTCTGCAAAGTTAGCAGTTGTAATTGGTAACCCAATTATAAGAAGTTTGCAAACAAATTTAAAATATGATAGGATTTCAACGACTTTTGCTTTTTCAGATTTAGATACAGTTGAAACATTTATAGGAAGTGGTTCAAAATATATCTTTAATTTGCAATGGCCTATAAGTATAAACAAAAATACTATTAATGTCACTGTTGATGGTAAAGATCTTCTGACTACAGATTATACATATACTAATTATTTAGATAAAAGTAAATCATATAATAGGTACTTAGGTCAAATAACGTTGCTCAATCCTGCACCAAATTTCACCACAATACAGGTTAGTTACAAAAAAGATACCAATTTATTAAATGCAGCTGACAGGATTAATTTGCTATACACTCCTTATGTAGGGCAATTTGGCAATGATATATCGCAACTCATGGATGGTGTAGATTATGGTGGAGTAGAAGTTAAAGGGTTTGATTTTGGTAATCAAAGCGGATGGGATACTGCTAATTATACAGAAGCAGCTTATGATACGTACGATATAAATTATGAAGATGTTCTATATACAGTTCCTAACAATTTGTTGTTAATTACAGTTACTGGATTCAATTATAAAGTTGCTATTAATTACATAAATTTTGCAAAAGAAGTAAACAAGTTAGTAAAAGGAGATCCAACAGTTGCAGATATTTTCTTAGAAATTTTTAATAAAAACTCAGTTGGAGAGCCATTAGCAGATCCTTTAGATGGATCATCTATATTAAATGTTCTTGATGAAGTAATTGATATTGTTGACGAGGAAGGGATTTCAGATGCAGTTCCAAGGGTTACCTTTAACAGTGCAAATGAAATACAAAAATATGGTTTAGGCAATAGTGAAAGTGAAACAGCAAGTAACAATATTGAAAATCAAATTATTCCGTTGTTCAACCAATGCACTGCAGGGCAAATAACAGAATTGATTTCTGCAAAAATATTAGATGAATTATACATAGATTTTAGGTATCCTTTGGAAAATGGAATCATATATAACATATATCATAATAATCTGCGGATAGATGATATTAATTATAATGATGAAAACATATCTAATACAAATCCTAATGCGGTCACAAATAGTATAACAGGCGACGGAGTACTAAACGGTATATTGGTTAGAGATTTAAATATACAACCAGAAGTAGGAGATAAGATAATTATTAGGAAAATTACTAGTGATGGTAGTTTTATACCTACTGATTTAGACTTTGATGCGCTAGTAGGAGGGGGAAAATTAAATTATAGTAATGCATTAGGTGTAAATGCAGAAGACATAATTATAGATGGTGATAATTTTATTACACCATTAACTTCAAAAGGACCTGAAGAACAAGTTCCTGGATTAGTACAGGACTCAGTAAATATAAAAGTTTACGAAAGACCAACACCAGGTATTAGTAATATTGTTTCTTTAAATTATATTGCTGACGGACAACAAAATAGTTTTTCTTTATTAGAATATCCGATATCAGTAGATTCGGTTATTGTGAATGTAGATAATAAAATAAAAACTGTTGCAGTTGATTATAATGTCAATGTTGAAGGAAAGCTAATAGAATTTACAAATACTCTGCCACAAAATAGTAGGATTAATATTTTAATATTAGGTAGTAGTGGAAGTAATATACTTGATACAGATAATATTGTTGCTGATGGAACATTAGGCTCTTATATAACAAATGCTAGATGGGTAGATAATGTAAGTAGTTATGTAACAGTAAATGGCCAGCATTTAGATTATGTATTGAAAAAGACAGATAGTGAATTATATGATAGTTCAAATAATGTGTTAATTAAGTTTGCTAATCCTGTGAGTGAAGGAAGTATAATACATTACAAAATTTTTGAAAATAGTCAAAATAATTTCAGCAATGTACATATTGATAATTTTGTAGCTGACGGTAGTTCAACAGCGTTTGAGTTGACTAAAATACCTAAGCAACAGGAACCGGTTGAATGGTATACAATGGTTATTGTAAATGACAAATTGTTAAATCCTGGGTATGTTGAAACTTTTGTTTGTACAGACGTATTAGAATATCAATTGAAACTATATCAAGTTCCTATTAGTACAGTTAGCTTTAAACAGTTGCGTGTATTCTTAAATACAGTTGAATTAAATTATTTGACGCAATGGACATTTACAGCAGCAGAATCTATAGATCCTACTTTACCTGATGATCAGCAAAGCGGAAGTACAATTGTATTGAAGAGAGGCATATTTTCTGCAGGAGATACTTTACGGGTTTACATTAATGCTTATGAAGATAGTGTAGATTCTGGAGGAGATTATCGTTATGGATATTTTGATCAAGGCGATTTTATTTCTACACCAGGGCAATTACATATTCATACTCCTTTAAGCAATGGTGATAATATTAAAGTTTATCAGTTTACAAATCACGATACTCAGAGTATAGATTGGCAAAGTTTTGATGTAATAGAGCGTACAAAACTATTACCTGGTGTTAGTGATAGATACGCGACTGTTATAGTGGGTAATACAAATATTATAGAATTACCATTTGAAATGAATGCCAACGCACAATATGCTATTTACAAAAATAATGTCCGGATAGATGATGAAAATTTTGCAACTCCTTATCAAAGTAATCCTTTAGCTGTTATACAAACACCTTTTGGATTAGGATCTAATATTATAGATTTGGGGTTGTTAGGTATAACTTCTAATGAAGATGATGTAATTGTTTTTGAAGAAATTGGAAGACAGTTAGAAATAGGCGAAACAGCAGAAAATTATTATGAACTAAGATTTTTACGTAACGGTATTGTACCACTTAATCAACCAGCTATAGATGATCAGTATGTATGGGTAGCGGTTAATGGAGTAATTTTACAATCAAGCATTGACTATAAATTGAGTGATAACAAATTACAGGTAATTCTTACTGATCCTGTAAATGATAATGATAATATTCAAACAATACATTTTAGTGATACAAGATTTAAGAATACTTTTGGGTGGAGTCAATTTAAAGATATAATGAATAAAAATCATTATACTGTTCTAAATGGACAACTTAACATTAAATTAGCCAATGATTTGAATTGGTATGATAAAACAATCGAAATTACAAATGGAGAAGGATTACCTAGTCCTAATGAACAAAGTAAATATCCAGGAGTAATTTTTATAGCTGGAGAACGTATTGAATATTGGAAAAGGTATGGTAATACACTTACTCATTTACGACGAGGTACGTTAGGTACAGGTGTAAAGCATTTGTATAATAAAGGTATTGAAGTTTACGATCAAAGTGTTTCAAGCATTTTGCCATATAAAGACGAAACAATTATAACAAAATTTACTGCTGACGGTCAGAATAAAGAATTTGTTTTAGATTTTACACCAGCTAGTGTAAATGAATTTGAAGTTTTTGTAGCTGGTAGGAGATTAAGGAAAACTGAACTAGAAAGTTATCAAAATAATCAAAGTATGGATTCACCTGAATCAGATGTTACTTTACCTGCAGAATTTAGTCTTGATGAGAATATTTTGCAATTAGAGTTTGTGCCAGCAAAAGGTCAAATTATAAATGTAATTAGGAGGATTGGTAAAACCTGGACAGATAAAGGTGTGCCTTTAAGTGAAACTGATAATAGAATTGTTAAAAAAATACAATCTGTCGTGGCAGACTTGCCAAGATAAATAACTTAGTAGGAAAAATTATGAATGATAAATTAAAAGAGAATAATGGAGTATGTGTTGAAGGACATATTAAAATTTATGATCCGAAAACTAATGAAATTTTCGTTAACAAAAGGAATGCAATTCATTATGAAAACATGAGCATTGCCCTAGCACAAAGTTTAAGTAATTCGGGTAATGGTTTTATTTATTCAATGGCTTTTGGTAATGGTGGAACAAGTGTAGATCCAACAGGTATTATTACATATTTAACTCCTAATAGTACAGGTACAAATGCAAGTTTGTATAATGAAACATTTGAAAAAGTAGTAGATGATAGAAGTGTAAACAATATTGATGCATTTCGTAATAAAACTGAGGTTAGGCATGTAAGTGGAACAAATTATACAGATGTTTTAGTTTCTTGTTTGTTAGATTATGGAGAACCTGTAGGACAGGATGCGTTTGATACTGCGTCTACAACAGATAGTTTATATGTGTTTGATGAATTAGGTTTGAAAAGTTGGAATACGGATAATAATATGATGTTAATTACACATGTAATTTTTCATCCTGTGCAAAAAAGTTTAAATAGGTTAATCCAAATAGATTATACCGTCCGTGTCCAGAGTTTATCTGGTATAGCAGGAGAATAATATTATGCCTTATGAAATATCTTTTACTGATTCCGTAAATAAATTATCTCTTGTTGTAGAAGATGGAACTATAAACAGTGAAACATCATTACAACTTCCAGGAAAAAATACCACATCATATGGAACAATAATAGCTGAAAACTTTTTACATTTATTAGAAAATTTTGCTGCACCAACTAATCCAGATATACCAGTAGAAGGTCAACTATGGTATGATTCTACACCCGGCAATGAACAATTAATGGTGTATAACGGTACAAATTGGATACCGGTTAATGGGGTGAATAAATCTGTAGCACAGCCTATATATAAAACTGAAGGTGATTTGTGGATAGACAGTGAGAATTTGCAATTATATATGTTTACGGATCAAGCTGGCTGGATTTTAATTGGACCAGAGTTTAGCGAAGGATCAGTTACAGGATCTACGCCTAAGGTTGTTTTAGGTATAGATGATGTAAATTATAATATATTACAGATTGATGTAAATAACACACCTGCAGTAATAATATCAATGAACGAGTTTACTCCTAAGTCAAAGATTGATGGTTTTTCTACAGTAAAGCCGGGGTTAAACTTAACAACAAAAAATATACCTAACAATCCGGTTCCTAAATATATAGGGGTTGCTGAGAAAGCAGATGCATTACTTGTTAATAATGAAACAGTACCAGCTGGTAATTTTCTAAGGAGTGACGCTCCTAGTTCAAGTAGTTTTTCTTTATCTGTTTTAAGCAACGATGGAATAGTCTTAGGTAGGAATTCAGAGTTTGCTCTTAATGTTGAAGGATCAATAGGTATTATAAAACACAATGTTGCAGGATCTGCTATTGATGTAAAAGTAAAAAATGACGGATTATTTAGGACAATAATGCGATATGATAGCAGTACTATGAGTATAGGTGTTAATACAGACAATCCTAGTTCTGAATTGGATGTGCATGGAGATGTAACAGTAACAGTTCCTGTAGCAGATACTACAAAAGGAAATTTAATTGTCAATAGTACTAGGAACAGTACTCAAATTTCAAGTGGATCAATTAAGACTGCAGGTGGTGTTGCAGTAGCAAAAAGTTTGACAGTTGGTGAAAACCTATATTTAAATCATTCAAATGATAGTAAAATTATAGGTGATAAAATAGAGCCCACAGTTGATGCTGAGGATTTATTAGGACAAGCAAGTTCATATATTGGTCAGCCGAGCAAAAGATATGAAGGAATATATTCCAAAAGATTTTATGGAGATGTAACTGGTAATGTTACAGGAGGTGTAACTGGTCGTGCTGGTTCAGCAAATAAATTAGCAAAATCGTCTACGTTTAGATTTTTAGGAGATATAACAGCACCTGATATTAATTTTAATGGCCAAGGAGAATTGGTAGAATTTGCTACAACATTAGATAATAATGTAATAGCAAATAAGGATGTAACAGAATTTACACAAGAAAATGATTTATTGTTATTGTTTAGGGAAACAACAGATATAGGTTTGAAAAAAATTACAGTTTCAAGTTTATTATCGACAGTTCCAATTACGCCTATTGGAACTGTTGTTCCATATGCAGGAGAAGAACCTCCTACTGGATGGTTATTGTGTAATGGTCAAGAAGTTCAAAGAGCAGATTATGATGCATTATTTGCAGTTATTAATTATAGATTCAAAGCACAAGAATTAGTACAAGCCGGTTATTTTGCATTACCTGATTTGCGAGGTAGATTTGTAATGGGTATGCATAATATGGGAGATATTGTGCCAAATACTCCTGTTGTTACAAATAGTAATGCAGAAGTTTTAGGAGGTACAGGAGGAATAGAGAAATTAACCATAGCTGAATCAAATCTACCTGATCATAAACATACATTAAACTATGATGATACTGTGCAATTTCATGCAGTTGCAGAAAAGCAATTTGAAGTAATTGCAGACGGAATTAAAGATTATCCGTATTATCAACAACAAACTGAATTTACTGGTCTTGCAATGGAAAATACTCAAGGAATACAAACAGAAGGTACATTAAATAACCCACTTGATGTGTTAAATCCATTTATGACACTAAATTATATAATTTATGCAGGATAATTATAATGAGTTATAGAATTAATAGAACAGATGGTGAACTACTGGTTGATCTTACGGATGGAATAATTGACACAAGTAGCACCGATTTAACACTAATAGGTAGGAATTATAAAGGATTTGGAGAATGGTTAAATGAAAATTTTGTAAAACTTTTAGAAAATTTTTCAAGTACATCACAGCCACCTAATCCTCTTACAGGACAATTATGGTACGATAAGCAAGATCAGAGATTAAAAATATTTAATGGCGTTACATTTAGGTCTGCTACTGGAACTATAGTAAACAGTTCTCAACCAACTAATTTAGTTGCTGGTGATATTTGGATAGATAATGCAAATAATAGATTATATTTGTATGATGGATCAGATTTAACATTAGTAGGACCTACTTATGATGCAGGGCAAGGTAAAACAGGTTTCGAATCTGCAAGTCAAGTAGATATACAAAATGTTACACGCACTATATTGAAATTATTTTTAGGTGGTGTTTTAGTTGGGATTTATAGTCCTGCTGAGTTTACTATTCCTGTAGAATTTGCAATAACTGGTTTAAGTGTAGATGCTAATGATACACAGGAACCTAAACGTCAAAAATTATACAAAGGGTTTAATTTAGCAGATGCAAATGCTGAAACAGCCATTGATGGATTTTGGTATAGGGGAACAGCAATAAATGCAAAATTTTTGTTAGATGATCAAGGCGTCCAAAAAACAAGCGTTAATTTTTTACCTACAGATGGAAATGGTACAACTACTGGTAGTATCTCTATTAAAAATAGTCAAGGAATAACAATAGGCGTTGGAGATAAACCTTTCCATAATGTAAAAATATTTGGATCTACAGTTTTTGCCGATAATTTAGAGCAAGACAGTGATTATGGATTACGATTTAAAAATAATCAATATCAAAATTATTTTTTGAATGCGTTATTGCTAGATAGTTCAGAATATGAACTTAAAATATTTGATAATGTTCCTTTACAGAATGATCAAGTAGTATCTAAACTTACAGTAAATGCAAATGGATCGTTTAGCGGAGATCTTAATGTTAATGGATCTCTTATAGTTGGTGGTGAAATTACGTATGTTAATTCACAAATTTTGTATATTGAAGATAAAAATATAGAATTAGCAATAGGTGCAGACAACATTGAAGGAAACAATTTAGCAGTAGATGATGCAGGAATTATTGTAAGATGTTCAGAAGGAAACAAAGAATTTTTATGGAAAGAAAATACATTATCGTGGACAAGTAATCAAGATATTGATTTAGCTGTTACGAACAATAATTTAGATCCTGCATTTAAAATAGATGGAACACCTGTTTTAAGTAGTAACGAATTACATAGTGGTGTAACTCAAGCTCTTGGATTAACAGATATAGGAACACTGACAAGTTTAGTTGTAGATAATGTAAGTATAGATTCTGCAAGCATTAGCAGGATTAATGGTACAGGATTAACAATCGATGCAAATGGAACAGCGCAACAACAAGGCACAGTAAGTTTTTCAACACATAACAGGATTACCGATTTAGCTGATCCTGTAGATTTAAAAGATGCTGCAAATAAAGAATATGTAGATAGGGCTGTAGATGGTGCAGAAATTTTATTATCATTAGACATAAATGGGTTGATTGCAGAAGGTGACCCTGATTACACGCCATTTTATGCATCAACGATTGACAATGTAAGGCAAGTGATGAATTACATGTTACCAATTGAGAATTCCTTAGTTGGGCAAAATGTAAAGATTATGGCAACAAGGATTAGGCAAATTACAGCAGTGTTTCCTATAACAGTATCTGAAGAGGATACCGCTGTATTGCAAAAATCAAGAGTGACAGTTAGGAATTTTGATAATAGTGGAACAGTAGCAGTTGTACAAGATATTGTTGCAAATCCGGCATATTCTGGTTCAACTACAAATATTGAATTTATAGTTGACAGATTTATTTATAAATTTCAGAGTGATGGGGCTAATTGGAATAGTACAGGTGTAGATAGAATAGTTGTTTAATAGGGTAAATACAACTAATAAACTAGGGGTAATATGGAATGGCTTATATAATTAATACGTATAACACTGCTCAACTTACTGTAGTAGAAGATGGAACAATTGATCAAACTACAGATCTTAAGTTAGTTGGAAAAAATTATGCTGGATATGGAGAAATACAAAATGAAAATTTTGTATTTTTGCTTGAAAATTTTGCAGGAGCAAATGAACCGCCTAAAGCAATAGGTGGACAAGTTTGGTTTGATAATGGTAATAACAAACTTAAATTTTACGACGGAACAAAATGGCGAACAACTGGCGGATCAGAAGTTGGAACAGAAGCCCCTGCAGGGCTAACTGTTGGTGATTTTTGGTGGGATACACAAAATGAACAGTTATACGCATATAATGGGACCGAATGGATTTTGATAGGCCCACAAGGAACTGGTGATAGTATTACTCAGTTCCAAAGTAGAACTATAAGAGATAGCAACGGAGTCAATCGTCCTGTTATTGTAAGTGTTATTGATGATGAGGTTGTCCATATAATAAGTGGGTTGACTTTTACCATAGGCGTAGAAGATGCTACTGATTATCCAGGGTTTGACAAAATTCATGAAGGATTGACTCTTAAAAATACTATAAATGCTACAAGTGGAGTTACGAGCACTGCTCATAGGTGGTGGGGTACAGCTACAAATGCAGATAGGTTAGGTGGTACAGATGCGTCAAATTTTGTGCAAAAAGCGAATGCAAGTTTTGATGGACAAGTAAATTTTAATGATACCGGAATAGGCATTGGTAATGACAATGATTTGCGGTTGCGTATTGTAAATGATAAACAAGCGATCATTGGTAATGAAATCGGTTATGATGTATTTTTCCAAGTAAGAGATACAAATGATGACATAAGAATGCCTGTGCGTTTAAAACATAATCAAATCTTACCAGGCTATAATTTAGTGATAGATCCAAATAGCTCTGCTTTTGATCCAGTTGCTGCTGGTAATAGAGTTGTAGATATAGGAAGTGATACAAATGCATTTCAATCTATGTACGCAACAGCATTCAAAGGAACAGCTGACAAAGCTGATTTGATTAAAGTAGAATACGTTAATGCTCAAAGCAACCTAGTAACCGATTATTTTCAAGCGTATGCTGCAGCAACTGCTGGCGTTTCTGTAGTTGCTCGAGATATATCAGGCGATATCCATGCTAATTTATTTAGGGGAACTGCAACTGCAGCTCAGTATGCGGATTTAGCAGAAAAATATCTTAGCGATAAAGGCTATGAGCCAGGTACTGTTATGATCATAGGTGGCTCCGCTGAAGTTACAGAATCAAAAACTTATTGTGATACAAAAGTAATAGGTGTTGTTTCAACAAATCCTGCACATATAATGAACAGCGAGTTAGAAGGAATAACAGTCACAGTTGCTTTACGGGGTCGCATACCTTGCAAGGTCGTAGGTAAGATAGGAAAAGGTGATATATTAGTTACATCTAACATGTCAGGTGTTGCAACAACAGTTAAAATGGATGATTATAAGTATAGCAGTGTCATTGGTAAAAGTTTAGAAGATTATGATTCAGATGAAATAGGAATAATAGAAATTATTGTATAAATACGTATATTATTTAAGGAGCGATAATGGTAGCAACAGTATCACAGGGCGGATCTATTAATGCTGCAGATTACAATACAATGCAAAGCAAAGTAGCCCAAATATTAGGAACAGCTACTGCAAATGACGGTTTTGGCTATGGACAAACAGTAACAAGCGGACAAGTTGTTGCAAGTAATTATCCTGCTCAACCTTCAGTTGGAGATTTTGTTACAGCACAACAACTAGATGATTTACGAACTGATATTCAAAAATGCTGGATTCATCAAACGACAGCAGCATTTAATTTAGGAGATATTGCAGTAGGAGATTGGATAACTGCAGGAGCAGCAGATGGATCAGAAAATGACACACATAATCAATATGTGTATTATACAAATCAGATAGAAACTAATCGTTTGCCTACAGTAAGTTTGAATACTTCACAGATGACAACAAATTTATCAGTCCGGTCTAGTTCATTAGCAGCAGGCTGGAATGGAACGAAAAATTTTATTTTTACAGTAGATTTTGGATCTCTTGCAGCAAGACGACATTTTTTCAATACTGGCGGCGAAATAAGAATTAATTTGTCGCATTCATATAGTGGATCTGAACAAAAAACTCTAGACTGGCAAACTATGGTTACTAACGCACCAGACCCTGTTGTTTGTAATTATAATACACATGCAGGCTTAACTACATCGTATACAAATCTTTACAGTTCGACTGGCGGAGCTGCAGTGTATGCAGAAAATGCAATATATGTGCGAGTAAAGGAAAATATTGATGCTTGGAGGCTTGGATTTGAAGTTAGATTAGAAGATAATGATACTGGAGATCAGACTGGTTTAGGAGCTGCACAAGATGAAAATGTACAAGGTACTATAACTTGTTCGGTAGATGAATTTATTGCTTCGGGTTCTTACGTTTCAGTGTCGTCGCCTTCTTATATTACAAACAGTAATTTCTAATCAATGTTATTTTCATCTTTATTTCTCTTTTATAAATAAAATACATTTATAGGAGAAGTATGGATGAAAAATTAGAGAAAGCATTAGCTTTTTCAAATTACATGGTTACACTTCACAATCAAACAAAAATATTTCAAGAGCAATTCGCTCAAAATTCTATATATTATACAAATGGTAGTCAATTTACAGTTTCAAAAGAATTAATTTCTTTTTGTGATATAATGATTCGTAATAATCAAGATGAATTAATTTTAGTAGATGATAACAATATACCAATATATATAGAAGATCTAAAGTCTTTTTTTAAAGATATCTTAGATGTTTACTTTCGAGCAACAAATAAATATCTCACTGAATATAGTCAGATTAAAAAACAAAGAACTGTAGAAAATTTAGTTAATTTATGAATAAATCTGCGGGCATTTTACTTTTTGCAAGGAATAATGCAAAAATAGATTATTTAAAACAGGCATATTTTCTTGCAAAAAAAGTAAAATATTACCTTAATTTACCTACAACAGTAGTTACAGATAGTTTAGAATATCTAAAAAAACAATATCAAGATGCAGAGGAAGTTTTTGATAATATTATAGAAGTAGTTTGGTCGGAAAAAAATAATAATGAAAATACGGTATTAAGCACAACAGAAAATCATTTTTATAAAAATTATAGAGATGGCACCCTAACTAGAATTAAATTACAATTTAAAAATCAATTAAGATCAAAAGCTTATGATATTTCTCCGTATGATGAAACATTATTATTAGACACAGATATTGTTTTATGTAATGATCAATATTTACAGTGTTTTCAGCAAAATAATAATTTTTTAATTTATCATGATGCATGTGATTTAACTTTATTCAGAAAATCTAATGAATTTACGTATATAAATGACATAGGAGTTAAATTTTATTGGGCTACTGTAGTATTTTTTCGGAAATCTAAAGAAAATAGAATATTTTTTGATTTAGTTCAACACATACAAGAAAACTGGAATCATTATAGATCAATTTTCCAAATTAATCAATCTTATTTTAGAAATGATCATGCATTTAGTATTGCTATTCATATTATGAATGGTTATACAGAAGGTGATTTCGCAAAATCTATGCCAGGAAGGTTATACTATACTACAGATAAAGATATCTGTTACAATATTAAAGACCAAAAAATAACATTCTTGTTAGAAAAAGAAGATTATTTAGGAGAATATACACTAGCAGTTACAAATGGTTTATCAGTTCATGTAATGAATAAGTTTAGTTTAAATAGATGCATTGATAAGGAATTTAAAAATGTCTAAAGGATATGTATTTTATGCTAAAGGTAATTCTTATGTCAAACAGGCTTGCTTGGCTGCTGTTAGTTTAAAGATTAATTCAGAAATTCCAATATCAATAATCACTAATTCAAGAGTTCCAAAAAAATATAAAAGCATTTTTGATTTTGTAATAAAACCTTCTTGGATAGAGCATGATAATTCAAGATATGATGTGCTTAATAGATGGAAAATTTATCACAATAGTCCTTATGACGAAACAATTGTATTAGATACTGATATTTTAGTTTTAAATCAGTTAGATGCGTGGTGGAATTTTTTTCAAAATTATAATTTATTTTACTTATCTAAGGTTTTTACTTATAGATCTACATTAATCACTAATGATTATTATAGGAAATCATTTACATATAATAATTTACCTAATTTATATAACGGTTTGCATTATTTTAAGAAAAGTCCGTCTTCGCAAGATTTTTTTACTTGGGTAGAATTAATTTCAAAAAATTGGGAACTTTTTTATGGTCAATATTGTAAAGAATTTTATCCAAAGCAACCTAGTATGGATTTAACTTGTGCAATTGCAAGTAAAATTCTAAATAATGATACGGAAATAACAAATAGAAAAGTAGATTTTTTAAAATTTGTTCATATGAAACCCTATGTTCAAGATTGGCAATCAGTTAAAGATAATTGGCAAGATAAAGTTCCAGTATATCTTACAAATGACTTGAAATTGTATATTGGTAATTATTTGCAAGATGGAATATTCCATTATGTAAATAATGATTTTGCAACTGAAAGTATTGTAAGTACGTATGAAAAGTATTTAGGAATATAATAATGTTTGTAAAATTTAATCCAGACAATGGAAAAATTCTTTCTATTACTAATATTCAGCCTTTGGAGAATTTTGTTGAGGTAGATATAGAAGATGTAAAATTAATTCATGAAGGAAAAGAATCATCAAACAAATTTTTTGTAGAATTTAATGAAACAAAAAATATATATGAATTTAAAAAGAAAAATGAAATAGATGTTTTCTCTAAAAATATAAATCAAATTCTTTACCAAATTCCACAAAATATTGATAGATCTGGAATTACAATAATTCAAAGTTGTGATGAAGTATGTTGGAAATTCCTGATTAATGATCAATTAGAAGTAGAGTGTAAAACAAATATTGCTTTAGATAATTTCCAACTATTTTTTAGTGTAACGGAATTTAATAATCCAAATATTCTTTATAAACAATTACAAGTTGACTTAGAACAACTAATAAAAAAACATTATTTCATTATAGATTTTTCTGAAGAATTTGAACATAACAAAGAAGGTAGTTTGATTAGCATTTATACAAATAAAATTTTTGATTACAATTATGAAAGAGTCGGGTATGTCTACTAAATTTAAAGTTTTAGATTATGATGTTATTTTTCTAAGTTATGACGAGCCTAACGCAGAACAAAATTACGCTGATTTGTGCAAAAAAATTCCTTGGGCAAAACGAGTGCATGGTGTAGAAGGTTCTGATTCAGCGCACAAGGCCTGTGCAAATCTATCTGAAACAGATAGATTTGTAACAATTGATGGTGATAATCGTATAAGAGAACATTTTTTAACGCAGGAAATTGATTTTGAAGAACATATAGAATTAGAAAATAAAGTTATTTCATGGTGCGGCTATAATGTAATAAATGGACTTATGTATGGTAATGGTGGAGTAAAATGTTGGCCTAAAGAATTTGTTTTAAATATGAAAACTCATGAGAATGCAGATAAAGATAATCCACATGCTCAAGTAGATTTTTGTTGGGATGTAGAATATATACAGATGAATTCTTGTTTTTCTGATATATATAATAATGCAACTCCACATCAAGCTTGGCGAGCAGGATTTCGCGAAGGCGTAAAAATGGCACTTGATCAAGGTGTTAAACCTACATTAGATCAGTTTAAAGAAAATCACTGGAAAAATTTACACAGACTATATATATGGTTGATGATTGGTGCAGATGTTGAAAATGGTAATTGGGCTATTATGGGCGCTAGAGAAGGTCTGTTTAAAACTATGTGTTCTAATTGGAATTACGTAAATGTAAGAGATTTTCAATATTTGAACAATTTATGGTTTACAGAATATGAAAAATTTTCATTAGCTCAACTTGAAAATCAAATACATATTACTGGGGAACAGTTAATTAAACAGTTGAATCTTCCAATTGCGAGAGAGCCGTTAAATTTTAAGCAAAGTAAATTTTTTAAAACAGTTTATATGAATCCTACACGGATATCTAAGAAAGTAATTGATCCAGAATGAGTATTGAAGAAAACAATTTTTTGCAGAAAGTAAAAAATTATAAAGAATCGGTTTTAGATAATATATCTCCTACTTTTTGTACAGCAAAATGGAAGCAAGTAACATTACATTTACATAATGGATTAACTCACAGTTGTCATCATCCTGAACCGCATAAAATACCATTAGACGAAGTTAATCATCACCCAAGTGCATTGCATAACACTTATTGGAAAAAACTTGCAAGAAAAGAAATGTTAGAAGGTAAAAGGCCTAGTGAGTGCGATTATTGTTGGAAAGTAGAGGACAATAATGATTCTATATTAAGTGATAGAATGTTTAAGTCTTACGAATGGTGGGCACAACCTTATGTAAATGACATTATAAATTCTCATTGGAAAAAGAATGTAAATCCATCTTATTTAGAAGTTAGTTTTAGTAGTGTTTGTAATTTTAAATGTAGTTATTGTTCTCCGCAAGTAAGTAGTAAATGGATGGAAGAAATAAATGAATATGGGCCTTATCCTACTAGTTCAAATTTGCATGATTTAAGTTGGTTAAAAAGGCATGATCACATGCCTATTCCTAATAAAGAACATAATCCTTACGTAGAAGCTTTTTGGAAATGGTGGCCTACATTAGCAAACGATCTAAAGCATTTCAGGATTACAGGAGGAGAACCTCTTTTAACAAAAGATACATTTAAAATTCTTGATGATTTAATTTTGAATCCAAGGCCTGATTTAGAATTTTCTATCAATAGTAATCTTTGTCCTACAGATGAAATAATGAATAAATTTGTAGAAAAAATAAAAATTATTGGTGGGCAAAGGAAAGTAAAAAAATTAAAAATTTTTACAAGTGCAGAAGCATACGGCGATCAAGCAAATTATATTAGATATGGACTAGATTACAATAAATGGTTACATAATATTAGAAGAATACTAATAGAAGTTCCAAATTGTACATTTACATGCACAAGCACGTTCAATGTTTTAAGCATATTTTCTTTTGATAAATTTTTGAAAGATATTTTAGAACTTAAATTAGAATTTGGTGGAACAAATAAAGCAATTCCAATTATATTAGATACACCTTACTTACGTTGGCCAAAACATCAGTCTATATTCATAGGATACAAAAATTGGTCAGAGCATTTTACGAAATATAGAGATTTTATGCAAAATAATCTTGAGTATAGAAATATAAGAGGAAAAGAAAATTACGGTTTCTATTCATGGGAACTTGCAAAATTTCAAAGGATTGTTGATATATTTAAAGATAATAATTTTGACAGTGTTGATTTACAACAACACAGGAAAGATTTTATAATTTTTGTAGATGAGCATGATAGGCGTAGAGATACAAATTTTTTACAAACTTTTCCTGAAATGTATGATTTTTATTGGGATAATAAAAAATGACAGAAATTGTTTTTCTAATTACAAAAATAGGAAAAGAACTTTTTGTAGGTATACCTCGAAATGATGTGAAACCCATATGTACACTAAGCATGTTTAAAGAGAGTTATGATAAATTAAGTTTATACACTTATAAAACAATTTTTGACTTACCTGTTGGCAGCAAGTATGTTATTTTTTCTCATGCTCGCCGTGAATTAGATTTCATTTTCGGTGATTGGCAATCCCTGGATTATAATCCAGGTGTTTTTCCTATGTCAAAACGGATAAAAGAAGACAGTGAAAATGGTTTAGTACACTGGCTAATATGTGATGACACAGAATGTAACGCATTTGATGGTTATGCAGATCCACATATAGGGAATTTTTGTAATGCTTTATTTACTGTACCTAGTAATATTACTATAATAACAGGAGCACATGCAGTAGGCGAGTATAAAGGTAAGCTAGGAACTAAAAATGCTTATAATATAGTTGCTGGTAGACATTTAGAAAGGTTTATACAATGGGATGATCCGATATCAAATAAAAATCAGCAAGAAAAAATTCATTCTATTATAAGAAAAGAACGTGTTCCGTATAAATCATTAAATTATAATAGGAGGCCTAGAAAGGCTAGAGTTGTAATAGTAGCTCATCAAATGCATCATAGATATGATAGAGCATTATATAGTTTAGGTAGATTTACCGAATGTGCTCCTTGTGATGCAGAACAATTAAGAAATTATTCTTGGGCAGAGGATTTTTCCGAATATAAAAAAGAATTTGAACAATTACATAAAATTGGAGATATTCATTGTAAAATAATTGAAGCAAATGATATGAGTAAAAATCACAACAATTTAGATTTAGATATCAATTTAGCTGATAGAGTGGGTTGGATACATACTTTAAAAAGTTATTTTCAATTAGTGAGTGAAACATGGGAAGATAGGGTAGAAGTTCCATTTATAACAGAAAAGTCATTTAAACCTTTTGGAATGCTACAGCCTTTTATTGTTGCTGGTCCAAAAGGTAATGTAGCTGCATTAAGAAGTTATGGATATAGAATGTTTGATAAATGGATAGATCACAGTTATGATGAAATAGATGACAATCATCAAAGGCTTAGGAAGGTTTTAAAAGAATTTGACAGGTTGTATGGTATACCAGATAATCAATGGGTATCAATTTTATATGAAATGCTACCAGATTTATTACATAATTTATATACGGTAAAGAATGTTGAAAATTGGTATTATCAGACAGATTTAATACCAATTTTACTAGACTTTTTTAATAAGGAATAAGATGAAGATTGGATATATTGGTTTAGGAAAATTAGGTATGCCTTGTGCTACTGAAATAGCAAAAAATGGTTATCAAGTTGATGGTTATGATGTACAATCTGTTAAGTCAAATAACGTCAAAGTTGTTGAATCAATCAAAGAAGTAGTTGAAGGAAAAGATATTGTATTTGTAGCAGTACCTACACCACACGATACAAGATACGATGGCAAAACACCTATCGTAGATTTACCTCCAAAAGATTTTTCATATGATATAGCAAAATCTGTGCTAAAAGAAGCAAATCATTATATGAAAAAATCTCAACTCCTAGTTCTAATATCAACAGTCTTGCCAGGAACCGTTCGCAGAGAGTTAGCACCTTTAGTTACAAACTGTGAATTTGTGTATAATCCTTATCTTATTGCTATGGGCAGTGTAGCGTGGGACATGGTAAATCCTGAAATGGTAATGATAGGAACCGAAGACGGCAAAGAAACAGGTCCTGCAAAAAAATTAGTTGAATTTTATAAGACTATAATGCAGAATGAGCCACGTTATATTGTTGGCACTTGGGACGAATGCGAATGTATAAAAGTATTTTACAATACTTTTATTTCAGCAAAATTATCTCTAGTGAATATGATTCAAGATGTAGCAGAAATACAAGGAAATATAAATGTTGATATTGTAACAGATGCTTTAGCTAAATCTACCTGGCGTATAATGGGTCCGCAATATATGAAAGCAGGCATGGGCGACGGCGGAGCTTGTCATCCTAGAGATAATATTGCGTTACGATACATGGCTGACGATTTAGGGCTAGGGTATGATTTGTTTGATGCTATAATGACAGCTAGAGAAATACAAGCAAAGAATTTAGCTGGCAAATTAGTGCAGGAATCAAAAAAATCCGGATTTCCTATTTTAATTCATGGTAAAGCATATAAACCTAACGTGCCGTACGAAGAAGGAAGTTACTCTATATTAATTGGCCATTATTGCGAAGAATACGGTATTACACCACAATACATTGATCCTCAAACAGGCGACAATTTTGTTCCTACTTCACCTTGTGTAGTTTTGCTTGCTCATTCAGCTACTACTACCTATTCGTATATGAATCAAGAACAACATGATTCTTTATACTGCAATATACCAGTAGGTTCTATTGTTGTTGATCCGTGGCGTAAATTTAATGATCCTAATTATATTGTAATTCATTACGGCAATACTAGAAATGTATGATATTTTTTATATCAACGATTCAAAAGATGAAACGTATAAAAATTTAAGAGAAAAGTTTTTTACATTAAAATTTGCTACTTCAGTATTTTCAGCGCAGGAAAAGACAACTACTAAATTTTTTTATACAGTGTATCCTGATGTTATAGTTGACAATTCCTTTTTGTTTGATTATATTCCCGATAATTTTTCTCAAGAATATCCTCATACTTTCTTAAATGGAGATTGTTACGATGGTATAGCATTACTACCAAAAACTTATCCTTTATCAAAAAATGAAGTTGATTATAGGTTTTATGTCAGAAAAAAAGAAGTACCAATTATTGCTAGTACTCCTAAACCTTATGAGATTTTTATCATTGATACAATGGAGCAGTATGAACAGGCATTAGCAAGTTCCAAAACAGAAATGTTTTATGGTATTTCTTCTATGGTTGATATAATTGATATGCCTAATGTTTATTTTAGAGTAAGTAAAGCAGAAGAATATAATAGGCAAGAAAATCATGCCTGGTTAAATGATGTATGTGGCGAATTAAAATATGATGGGTTATATCTATTTTCTAAACATAAACCTGTTTCAAAAAAAGAAATAGAATACAGGCATCTTGTTCATAAAAAAGAATATGAAACTGTAGCAACAAGAGCAAGTAAATATCCAATATTTACAATTGATACATACGAAGAGTATGAACATGCTCTAAATACTTGTAATACAGAAATGTTTTTTGGCACAAGTAATAGTATAGAGTTATTAGATTTTAACTTTGATATATTTTATACTTATAGAGGTAAAGAATTTGAGTATGAAAGAAAAGAAAATCATGCCTTTAAGAATATATGTAATGACGACGAAAAGTATAATGGCGTGTTCTTGTTTTCTAAATATCATCCTATAAGTCGTAGAGAGTTAGAGCATAGGCATATAGTTTATAAAAAAGAATGGAATATTATTGCTAGTAAGCATAAACCATATGATGTTGTGTTTATAAGCTACGACGAGGTAAATGCAGATGAGCATTATAAAGAATTACTCAAGAAAGCACCTCATGCTACTCGTGTTCATGGTGTAAAAGGTATCCATCAAGCACATATACAGGCAGCAAAGCAATCTACATCTGAAATGGTATGGATTGTAGATGCAGATGCTATTTTAATGGATGATTTTAATTTTGAATTGTTTGTAGACACTTGGGATAGAGAGACTGTTCATGTGTGGAGGTCAAAAAATCCAATCAATGATTTAGTGTACGGATATGGTGGAATAAAGTTATTTCCTCGGCAACTAACAATCAATATGGATATATCCAAACCTGACATGACAACTAGTATAACAGATAAATTTAAATCAATTCCACAAGTTTCTAATATAACTGCATTTAATGTTGATGAGTTTTCAACTTGGAAATCTGCTTTTAGAGAATGTTGTAAATTAGCATCTAAGATTATTGATAGACAAAAGTCTAAAGAAACAGAAGAAAGATTAGATGTATGGTGTACAGTTGGTGCAGATAAGTTATATGGTCAATTTGCTATATTAGGAGCAAATGCAGGAAGAAATTATGGTTATGAAAATAAAGACAATTTAGCTGCATTGAAGCTTATAAATGACTTTGATTGGTTAAGAGAAAAATATGAGTCTTCAATTATTTGAGTTATTAGATAGATTAGAGATACTTTATCCTACAAACGCAAATCTATCAGATTTAAGGAGACTTTATATTGATAAAGATATGCACAGTCTATTTAGATTGCTTGCAAGTTCTCCATTAACACACGAATATAATGATAATTTAAGAAAACTAATTTTAGAAGATAATGAATGGAAATTATGGCCTATCCTAAATTATTATATCGATACAAGTTTAGTTGCATCCTTTAAATCTTTACATAGATTAAAAATTCCTTATAATAAAGATTGTTTTTCAAGAGGTCAGTTACATAGTAAAAAATGGTTAATAGATAACTTAAAAAAATTGAACAAGCCATTAGGAACAGTGTATCTATGTGCCGGATGGTATGCAACACTAGGTCCAATGTTATTTGAGAGTGGAATAATTGTTGATAAAATAAGAAGTTTTGATATAGATCCTAGTTGTATAGAAATAGCAGAAATTTTTAATAAACGTTGGGTTGAGCAAAGTTGGAGATTTAAAGCAATTACTGATAATATTCTAAATCTCAATTATGATATTCACGAATGGACTTATTGGAGTAAAAAAAATAATAGGATGTCTTATCCAATAAAGGACGCTGTGAATACAATTATTAATACTAGTTGTGAACATGTTAAAAATTTTGATAAATGGTATGAAAAAATTCCTATTGGAAAATTGGTAATCTTGCAAACTAATAATTTCAAAGGTATCGAAGATCATGTTAATTGTTCAGAATCATTAGAACAATTTGGTGAAATAACACCATTAAGTGAATTATACTATGAAGGAGAATTAGACGTTGGTCAATACAAACGATTTATGCGAATTGGACATAGATAAAAAAATCTATCTAGAAAAATTTTCTTTAAGAGAACTGCAAAAAGAAAGTTCACGAGCACTTAGCACTATGCAAGCTACTAATAATAATATAAACCAATTCAACAAACAAGCACATCATAATAGTCGAAACTGGTACCTTGCGGTTATTAAATGGTATGTAGAAAAGTATGGAGATTTACCCAGTCTAGCAGGCCCTGGAACGGATATAAAATTAATTTATGATTTATAATACAACAATTAAATATGATACTAATATTTTAAGTGCAGAATTTCTAAATGAAAAAACTTAGTGATATAGGATTAGATAAATGATTATACACGAAAATTCTAAATCTATTGTTACTCTTAAAAACAATATAGTTATAAAATATTTAAAATACACCAAGATTGACAAGTATTGGTTGTATGCTTATAACCAATTATCAAAAAAAAAAATCTATGTATGTAAAAGTTTTAGATATTATCGATGAACAAACTTATACTATGGAATATATTCCAGATATTATTTGTACTGTAGAAGACTTAATAAAAAATAGTGACAACTATCATTTGTTAGAAAAAACTGAGATAATTAATATAAGTTCACTTTTACCTTCTATATTTTTAGAAACTTTAAACTATTCAAAATCCTTACCAGATGATAAGTATTTTATCCATACAGATCCATTATTATCTAATTTTGCCTTTACTAAATCAAAAAAAATAGTAGTAATCGATCCTGACAGTTTTACTTTTGTTGATAATTTAGATTACATAGAAAAATATTATATGTCTTCTATAAATGTAATGTATAATATACAAAAAATATTTTATTTTAAATCTAGAGGAAAAGATGTATAGATATGGAATTAATTTATGATCTATGATACCACAATAATATATGACACTGAAATTTTTTTAAGTGCGGACTATAATGTACATGAAGGTAGTTGTATAACTCACCAAATACACGAGCTTGAAGATATCCATGAAACATATGGAGGTTTTCCTGATAGTTATGATACTAATAATACCTTAATTAGGCAACTATGGTGGAATAACACACAGATTGATTTTGAAAATTTAGGTAATCAATTAGGAATTGAAGTAATAACAGTAAGCAGCATTTTACAACCTCCTGGGAACGTAATTCCTATACATAGAGATACTTTTTTTCAAATTAAAAAAAAGTTTCCAAATGATACTAGGAAAAAAGTAAGAGCCCATATATATCTAGAAGATTGGAAAGAAGGTCATTTTTTACAATATAAAATAAAAAACACATGGTATAATAGCACTCATTGGAAAGCAAATCAAGGTTATATATGGGACAGCAATCATTTACACCTTAGTGCTAACGCAGGTATGCATAACAAATACACATTACAAATATCTGGATTTTTATATGAAAATGCTTAGGGAGTTAGGATTAAATAGTTGTTGCTTGCATAAAAAATTTTTATCTCGACAAGATTTATTTAACAGATTTTTTGAAATTAACACATACATAGATATTTCTACAGAACCTATAGAAGAATTAACTGTAAGGTATAATGTAAAACCCGAAGTAATTAAGAATAGCACAATTTATTGTTCGAGCGTAGATTCGCAGTCAGACAATATTAGGACTTTTCCTTTGTATTGGATGTATAAAAGACCCTTAGTAGATTATACACCTAGATGTGACTGGAAGTTTATATCTCTAAATGGAGCACATAGTACTACTAGAACTGCATTAATATCTAAACTAAAAAACGCAAAAGTATTAGATTATGGTATTTACAGTTTGTGGCCTGAAGTTGCCTTACCTTCAGAACATAATGTAAAAAGTCATTACGATGTCAAAAGAAACCTACCAGAAGAATGGTACTGTAGCTTATTTGAATTTCAAATAGAGACCTGTAGTGTTACAGGTGTTCCTTACTTTTTTATATCAGAAAAAACATTTAGACCCTTACTAAGCGGAAAGCCTTTCCTTAATTACGGATATCCAGGTATGTATAAAAAACTAAAAGAATACGGATTTATTTTTGACTGTGATTTAAGTTTTGACGAAGACACTGATAATAGGTTTGATCTATATGTTGAGGAAGTAATTAGGTTGATTAATAAACCACTTGACCTTAAAATTACTAGTAAGAATAAAGAGATTGCTAGAGAATTATATCACGACAATTTAGAAGATCTTAAAGAGTTCGAACAAAAGTTAGATCAACTAAAAGATATGATTTATCTCGATAAAGAAATGATAGAATACTTGCATGTATAATTACTACGATATAAAAACAATTCATTTAGAAAATACACAAAATTGTCAAGCAAACTGCCCTATGTGTGATCGTAATATGAATGGCGAAGGTTTAAATCCTCATATTGATCTTAGTGAGCTTACTTTAGAAGATTGCAAACGTATATTTGAACCTGAATTTATAAAACAGTTAGATACTATGTACATGTGTGGCAACCTAGGTGATCCTATTGTTTCCCGTTATACACTAGATATATTCAAATACTTTAGAGAGCATAACAGCAAAATATGGCTCTCTATGAACACAAATGCAGGGGCAAAAGATGAAGCGTGGTGGCGTGAATTGGCTGAAGTCTTTGGTAAAATGGGTGCTGTTATTTTCAGCGTAGATGGCCTTAGCGACACTAATCATTTGTATAGGCAAGGTGTTGTCTGGAATAATGTAGAACGCAATATGCGAGCGTTCATTGACGCAGGCGGCAGAGCTCGCTGGGATTTTTTAATATTTAAGCACAACGAACATCAAGTAGATGAAGCAAAAGCTTTGGCTAAAAAATGGGGATGTGAAAGATTTATTCCTAAAAAAACAGGTAGATTTATTACAGCAAATAATAAAAAGAAAGAAGTACATCAAGCTAAAAATCGGAATGGAAAAGAAACTACAAAACTTAAAAAGCCAACTGTAATATACCAAAATAAAGCCTTAACTAGACAGGATTTATTGATTGAGAAATATGGTAGTATGGATGAATATTATGATGTAGTACCTATCAATTGTAAAGTAAAAGATCAAGGCAGCTTGTTTATTACAGCTGAAGGTTTAGTTATGCCTTGCTGCTGGACTGCTGGACGCATGTATAAGTGGTGGCACAAAGATCCTAAAGTTGAACAAATATGGAACTTTATCAATGCTGTTGGCGGTAAAGATGCAATTAATGTTAAGAAACATGGATTGAAGGCTGTTTTTGAAACAGGTATATTTGATAGTATAGAACGTAGTTGGAAAATCACAGGTTGTAACAATGGAAGGTTAAAGGTTTGTAGTATGAAGTGTGGCATAGAGTTTGACGTATTTTCAGAACAATTTAAATAGCATATCATGAAAAGGTAAATAATTTGTGCTTAGAAATAATATTAAAAAAATCGAATTAGAAATTACTAGCGATTGTAATGCAGCATGTCCTGGATGTGCTAGAACACTGAATGTAGGAAAATACAAAATTAAAAGTTTTGGACTTAAAGAAATCCAACGTATCTTTCCTTTAAAAGAAAATATTCAAGGTAAAATGTTTAAGTTTTGTGGAGTTTTAGGAGATCCTGCAAAAAACTTTGAAATGGTAGATATGATTGATTATTTAACAGAAAACAATGCGTATTGTGAAGTTAGTACAAATGGTGGAATTCAAAGTGCAGACTGGTGGGCACGGCTTGGAGAAATATCTAGAGCAAGGCCTGGGTTGGTCCATGTTCATTGGTGTGTAGATGGATTTAAAGAAACAAATCATATATATCGAGTTAATACTTCATATAAGATAATTGATCGTAATATGGTTGCATTTGCAGAAAATGCAAGTGAAGGAAGTGGGCAATGGGTTTATATTGTATTTGATCATAATGAATATGAATTAGATGCTGCATACAATCGTGCAAAAGAATTAGGCTTTACTTTTTCAACTAGGACTGGTATGCGGAATAGCTATAATGAGTGGATGTCTAATATACAAAAACGTGACAAAGCTACTAAAAAGATCAATACAGAAAATTATATAATTACTACTACTGGAAAAAAAGAACATAGTAAGATAAAAGAAATTGAAGAATTAGATAAATTTATAGAATCTAGTTCTACTAAGCAATTATCAGAAGAGCAAATAAAAGAAGTAACAGATACAATTGTTTGTAAATTTGTTCATGAAGGTGAAATTTTTATAGCAAGTAATTTAACAGTGTGGCCTTGTTGTTTTTTGTGGGATAGTACGATAAGAAATAAAGATGGAATATTAGATAAACTTAATTCATTTGATCTAAATTGGAACAGCTTAATATATTACAATATAGATGAAATAATTTCTCATCCTTGGTACACAGAAGTATTAGAATCTAGTTGGAATCCTTATCATAATAAGCACGTCTCTAGATGTATACGAACTTGTGCTAAAAACAAAGCCTATCATAATGAATTTACTAAAATAAGTACTGAATAGAGTCAATAAACCTATGGATACATTAGATAATTATACAATGAGTCTTAATTGTTTTTATAGCTTACATGGTGTTAACTATAAGAACGGATTTGCAACTAGTTGCCCTACACAAGTTGACCCTTTGCATATTTTGGAAGGAAAGGTGACTAGTGATTTTTGGAATAATGAAAATTTTAGAAATCATAGGAAACAACTGCAATCCGGAAAATTTCCTGCTGGGTGTCATTTATGTAAAGAAATGGAAGCAGTAAATTTAAAATCTATGAGATTTGATTATAGTAAAAATTTTAGTAAAGAATTTTATAATTCTGAAACAGGAGAAATGGATTATAAAGCATTAAAACATATTGAATTAAGATTTAATAATAGTTGTAATATGTCTTGTTTGCATTGTGACTCTACATTTTCAAGTAGTTGGGAAACAAAACTAAAAGGATTACAATCAGAAATAGAAAAATATCGTAAGGAATTATCTAATAATTTAATTTATCAATTATTAGGACTTCGTCATCAGCCTAAGGATAAAGAAAGATATCAAAGAATGAAATTGAGTTTAGATGACACAAGGAATATAATTAATGATTTATGTGATAATTTTCCTAATTTAGAACAATTTGATTGTAGCGGAGGCGAGCCGCTCAAACAACAGCAATTTTTTCTTGCGCTAGAATTATTACAACATCATCCTAATGCAAAAAATTTACACATATTTTTTTATACAAATTTTAATGCTGAGTTTGATATGGATCGCCTTAATGATTTGCTTTCAAAATTTAAAAAAGTAACTATGAATATAAGCATAGATGCAGGAACAAATATTTATAGATATTTTCGAGACGGAGATTGGAATACATTATCTACAAATTTAGATAAGTTTAGGAAAATTAATACTAATTCCAAGATAGTAGGAGTTATTACATATTCAATATATCAAATAATGGATATTAAAAATGTATTTGAAAGTATTTTAACTTTGCCTCTTGATGATATAAAAGCAGCCCCAGTTCAAACTCCAGAATATATAAATCCATCATTAATAATGCATGAGTTTAGGAATGAAGTATATGAAGATATCAATGAAACAAAGGATGCAATAATAGAGTATGAGAAGTATTTAAGAAAGACTTTAGTAAACTACAAAGATAACTATGGATATTTAAAATCAAAGGATACATTCGTACCTATTGAATCGGCAATAAAAATATTAGACGAAATTAAAGATTATATAGATTCAACAAAATTAGATCCAAAATGGTATAGTTCTTTTTTTGTGTATAGAAGATATTCTGATAGATTATTTAAAAAACGTTTTAATGATGTATTTCAGAATTATCAGATAGATGATGTGGAAGATGTATACCTTACAAGAATAAAAAATGGATAAACAGAATATTTGTAGTGAATTATTCTACAGTATGGATTTAAGACTTATGCGAGGTAGTATTACCAATTGTTGTAAAACTACTGATATTATGTTAGACATAAAAGATTTTAACAATCCAAATATTTTATGTCATAATCCTGAATTAAAAAGTCGTAAAGAATCAATGATTCTTCATAACAAGTTACCAGAGCCAAGTTGTTTTACTTGTACTAAATCCTTGCCTAATAGTTTTTTTAAAAATAGAAATTTGTTTCATAGTAGATTAGATGAAAGTTTTAAAAAAAGTTTATTAGATGATGATTATATTGAAAGATTTACTATCAATCTTAGTAGTGCATGTGATTTAAAATGTGTATATTGCGCACCTAAGGATAGTTCAAGTTGGGCAAAAGAAATAGGAATTCCTACAGTAGGTACTAGTGATGAATGGTTTGAATCTGCTATAAAAAACTTTATTACGTATTTAAAAAACAAAAAATATAACCCTAACGTACAGTATACCTTTATAATTTCAGGAGGAGAGCCTACATATAATCCACATAGTTTATGGCTTATAGAGCAAATTATAGATATTGTTCCTAATAAACAACTTTTTTTGTTCTTGCATACAAATTTCAATACCAAAGAAAAAGTTTTTAATGATTATATAAATTTATTTGATAAACACAAAGATATAAAGTGTGTTTTTGATGTTAGTGTAGATTCAACAAGAGATAGAGCCGAAGCAATAAGACATGGTTTACAATGGAATCGGCTTATGCGAAATATGAATTATATTTTAGATGCTGATTTTAAAAATATTGATATTAGAATTGTTAATACATTAAACGTATATAGTGTGCCGTATTTTAAAGATGATATAGAATTTTATTTAGATACTTTAGGACCAAAGAAGATGAAAGAAATGTTTCGGCATACAATAACAAGGTTTGCATTTAACTATGCAAATGAGATGGGAATGACTATTATAGGAATGCCTAAGCGTTTTAAAGAAGATCAAAATGATGCTATTAAGTTTTGCGAACAACATAAATTAGATTATTTCATAAGATATTTAAGCAAAATAAAAAACTTAATCGGTACAAACATAATTGATACAACAGCATGGCATTATGATATGGCATTTTCATATTTTAAAATCAAAAGACCAGAAACTGATTGGGATAGATTATTCCCACATATGTCAATTATGATAGAAGAATTATATGCGATGTTTCCAAAAAAGGCAGTGAGGTATGTGCCTGATTTTAAAAATCTTAAAAGACCAATAAATAGTTACAATAAAGGATAAAAATGGATAATACATTATATCAAACTTGTATTTTTAATAATAATTATAATTTTGATCAATTTAAATTTATTGAAGAAGAAACAAAAAGAATACATAATAATATATCTGATCATGAGCTTTTTTTTTGGCAAAAGAAAAGCTATATGGTAGTATTAAGGATCGATTATTAGAGCAAGGTTTGCAAACACATTTAATAAATGGCGTTGCAATTCCGTTAAATCCTAATTGGAACAAAGTTGCGATTAATTTAAGTGGTGGTGCTGATAGTGCTATGCTAACTTACCTACTAGCAACAATAATTCAAGAAAAAAATTATAAATGTAAAATTGATGTTATTACATATAAAAGATGTTGGAAAACACGTCCTTGGCAAGGTGATGTATCGTTAAATGTGTATAATTGGCTTAAGAATAGATTTCCAAATATAATAGATAATAGAGAAACAACTTATATACCGCCTGAGTTGGAGCATGGTGTAGTGGGAAATATTGTTGGCGATAGATCCCCAGATCAAGTTTTAATTTCTTCCTTTAATAGTTATTTGGCATTCTATAACAAGTATAATGCTGTTTATAATGCTACTACACAAAATCCTACTGTAGATTTTGATATTAAAGATAGAATGTGTAATAGAGACAATGTTACACATGACTTAAAAACTTTAGCATACATCAAACATGAAGGAATTTCTTGGTGTTTAGAGCCGTTGCGTCTTATAGAAAAAGATTGGATTGTACAACAATATAAAAACTATGATATTATGGATTTCTTTAACGTAACAAGAAGTTGTGAAGGTGATTATAAGAATGAAAATCTTTTAGGAATAGATTACACATACTATTCAATTGCAAAGGATTCTATAGAGCTAAAAGAATGTGGCTTATGTTTTTGGTGTGTTGAAAGAAAATGGGCATTAGAGAGGTTAAATAATAAGTAATAGTATGAAAGATAATAAATACCCTTCAGAAACTTTTTGCTTATTGCCTTGGGTTCATTTGAGTACTCGTCCAGATGGATCTATGAGAGTTTGTTGTACAGCAAATGCATCTTCAGTTGGTCCTACTAATGATAAGGAACATGGCGGACAAGTAGGAATTCTAAAAACAGATGATGGTAAACCTAACAATCTAAATGTAACTGATTTTCAAACTGCTTGGAACTCTAATTATATGAAAAATGTTCGCAAACAGATGTTGAATGGTGAGCAACCGCCTTCGTGTATAAAGTGTTATAAGGAAGAAGCGGCAGGACATAGATCCAAACGTCAATGGGAAACAGATTACTGGGCGCAACGAGTTGATATGGATAAAATTGTAGCTAATACAGAAGAAGATGGATTTTCGCCAGCCCATCTTACCTATATTGACTTGAGATTTGGAACCAAATGTCAGTTAGGTTGTATTATGTGTTCACCACACGATTCATCGGGGTGGATTAAGGATTGGGGAGCTATATTTCCAAAGGTACAAAATGAATCTCTCAAAGAAATAATGCAGTGGGAGAACAAAGGCAGTACAAATCACTCATCTTATAACTGGCATAAAGAAAATCCTATATTTTGGGATCAGTTTTATGAGCAAATGCCAACAATGCAACAAGTATATTTTGCAGGGGGTGAAAGTTTAATAATTGATGAGCATTACGAAATATTAGAGTATGCTGTAAAAAATGGTTATGCTAAAGATTTAGAATTACGATACAACTCCAATGGTGTGGAATGGAGAGAAGATTTGTTTGATCTTTGGAAAGAATTTAAAATAGTTAGATTCCATTACTCAGTTGATTCAATATACAAAATGAATGAATATATACGTTACCCATCTACATGGGAACGAACAGAAGAAGTCTTTCATATTTTAGATAAAGAAACTACAGATAATGTAGAAGTTACTGTAGCTTGTGCAGTCAATGCTTTGAACATTTATTATATACCAGATTTTATACAATGGAAATTGACACAAGGATTTAGGAAAGTCAATATGTGGCCATTTGGTGCAGGAGGCATAAACTATCATTTTGTATATTGGCCCGGACACATAAATGTAAAAGTATTGCCTAAATGGTTCAAAGAAGAATGTCGTAAAAAATATCAAGATTTTTATCCTTGGTGGAAAGATAATTACCATTTAGGAATACCAAGTTGGCATAACGTAGAGTATAAAGATTGGGAGAATGCGGCTTACGGAATCAAAAGATTAGAAGGAATGTTATCTTTTATGGAATCTGAAGATTGGACTATAAGATTACCAGAATTAAAGGAATATTTAGAATTGTGTGATGCTCAAAGAAATACAAATTTTTATGAAACATTCACAGAAATGAAAAGTATATTTAAAAATGTTTAAAAATATATTAATAAAATCTGCAACAAGAACAGGTAGCACATATATAAGAAATTTTTTTTATAACAATGGTAATTCTTACAATTTAGATGATAAAAAATGTAGAGTTTTACAAAAAAATAAAAATAATATGTTACATTGTCATAAATTTGAAGTTACAGTGAAGGACACACAAAATTGGGAGTTTATCTTAAGCACACGGCAAAATAAATTTGATCAAATTTGTAGTAAGTATATAGCAATATATACTAATCAATGGCGAAAATATAGTTATATAGATTGTAAAATAAATCTTTCTATGGAAGAATTAATATGTGATTATTGGAATATTATCAAGCATGAAACCCATTGGAAGAAAGAAGGTAAGAAGTTTAATTCATTTAATAAAATATATTATGAAACTTTATTTTCAACTAACATCTTGTTAGACGTAGGTAATAAAATAAATTTTTGTTTTGAGGAAAACTCTTTTAAAAAAACTAGCTATAAATCTCCTTATCAAAAAGATATAGTTATAAAAAACTATTATGGCTTAAAAAAAAGTTTTGAAATATATGTTAAAAAACAAGGAATAACTAATGAGTTTTGATACAGTAGACTTATTATCAGGTAAAATATTTCAAGTTACATGGGATTTAGGACGTAGATGCAATTATGATTGCAGTTATTGTCCTGCACACAGACATGACAATTTTAGCAAGCATGCAACATTAGATGAGTTAAAAGCTAATATTGATTTTCTATTTGAATATATAGATACTTACACAGAATACAGAAGTTTTAAAGAAGCTAATATAGGTTTTACAGGTGGAGAGCCAACAGTAAATCCAAACTTTATTCCTTTTTTACGTTATTTAAGACAAACATATGAAAAAAAATATCAAGACCGCTGGCACGCAGCGTTTACAGTAACATCAAACGGCGCTATGAGTGAAGAGATGGCTAATGCGGTAATAAAACACACCGATCATATAACTATAAGTTACCATGCTGAAAGTAACAATATGTTAAAGCAACAGGTTCGTGATAGAATCATGCAGTTTCACACGCATGGACCTGAGAATAATTGTACAGTTAGTGTAAATGTTATGTTTCATGCAGCATATTTTGACGAGTGTAAAGAACTTTGTGACTACTTGCACAAAAATGGAGTAGTATATGTTCCTAGAGTAATTGGTGAAGAAGCAGGTAGTAAGAGTAATTTTTCACATTTATATACAGATGCTCAACTTGACTATATGAAAAATTATTGGAAATATAAGAATGCAAAACTAAATGATGAAAAAGAAGTTACATCAGCTCTCAGTGCAGTGGGGAAAGAGCAGAATGAAAAACATCAAGTAGAAAAGAAAGAAGGATGGGCCATTGGAAGACCATGTTGTGGAAGTAGAGAAATGTGCCTAATTGCAAAAGGAAAACACCGCAAAGGTACTTTTGTAGACTTTAGAAATTTTAAAGGTTGGAATTGTAGTGTTAATTGGTTTTTCTTACATCTTGAACAACAAACAGATAGTATATTTCATCATCAAACTTGTCAAGCAAAGTTTGACCAAACAAGAGGTCCTATTGGAAAAATTTCTGAAGGTAAAAAAATTATTGCTGAATTAAAAGAAAAACTTTCTAGCGGCACAATGCCTACAGTAATATGCCCAAAGCATACTTGCGGATGTGGATTGTGTGCGCCTAAAAGTGTTTATTTAGACAATTATAAAACTATATTAGCAAGACATGTTAATATGAAGATTTTTGATAACACAGATTTCCAGAAGCCAAACAATGTTCCGATTGACCCTACGGAGATTTTGTAATGTGGACAATTGATACTTTAGAATGGATTGATATTGAGCTTACAAGTTTTTGTAATATAGAATGTAAAGGATGTTTTCGTGTTATATCAAATCAAGCAGATAAAATTTTAAACAAAGAATATATAGATTTTGAGTTAATTAAACATAGATTCAAAAAAGAAATGTTTCCAAATATAAAGATAATCAATTTTTGCGGAAGTGTAGATGAACCCACTACTCATCCTCATTTTTTTGATATAATAAAATATTTTGTTGAATGGAAATGCCATATTAATATTGCTACAAATGGAAGCACAAGAACAGCAGTATGGTGGAAAAAGTTAGCTAAGTTACTTACAACTTCACATTCACATAGGGTAACTTGGGGAATAGACGGAAGTGATGAAACTTCAGAAATATATCGAAAAGGATCAAGATTTAAAAAAATCCAAGAAAATTTTAGAGCCTTTAATAAAGCAGGAGGAGATAGTAATTGGCAGTTTATAGTATTTGAACATAATGAGCACCAACTAGATGCAGCCAAACGAATTGCCAAAGAAGAAGGATTTAAAGATTTTAAAACAATTATTAGTCACAGAAAAGATTCACAAGGTGTAAAACCGTCACAAACAAAGTCAATTGATAGTGCTATTGAAGAAAGTACTATAAGTTGTAAATATGGTAACCAAAAAAGGATATTTGTTAATCATAATGGTAATATAATACCTTGTTGTCATTTAAATAGTAAAATGTTAGAATATAATGTTAGTCGTATAATAAAAGATGATTTTGAAGTGTTGCTAGCAAAAAATGATTATATTAATACAATTAATTTAAAAACAACTACCATTGATGATGCAATTAATAGTGATATATGGATTGGAATAATAGATTCTTGGAATACAGAATCACCAATCCTGCGTTGTAAACAAGTATGTAAACAAAAGAAGAGAGATGTTTTTATTAAAGAAAAATTATAATGGTTTATAAATGTCTGAAGATTTAAAATGGTCTAACTATGATTTTACTAAAATACCATTTGATAATTTAGTTCAAGTTGGACAAAGGACATTGTTATATAGAGACCTTTTTACAGTTTCGTGGTTATTAGGTAGGTATTGTAATTATCGTTGTTCGTATTGTTGGCCTTATGCAAGATCAAATACAAAAGATCATAGACCAACAAAATTATGTTTGCTGACTATAGATGAGATAAAAAAACAAGCAAGAAGCAACGGATTTAACAGTTTCCATTTTAGTTTGTCTGGCGGCGAACCTACATTCCATCCAGGATATTTAGATATCCTAAAATATCTTGCAGATGATGTGCCTAACACAAATTATACAAGCATACACATGACTAGTAATTGTTCTAGACCTATGGAATGGTTTAAACAGTATGTTGAATATGCAAAACCATTCCATAGGGCAAGTATTACAGCAAGTTTACATACTGAACATGTATGCACAAAAGAACAGATGCAAGATTTTGCAGATAAATTAATATTGTGTCAAGAAAACGATGTTCAAATAACAATTAATCAAGTAATGGTTCCAGAATGGTTTGACAGAGATTGGGAAAATGCATTATTTTTTCACGAACAAGGAATAAATGTAACACTAAAACCACAAAGCGATCCTACTGCTAGCCGTGTTGTTGATGGATATACAGATGAACAGTTAAAAAAATTATGGAATGGAATGCCACAACGTGCTTACACAGAATCTAAGCGCAAATGGCAAGATCGACCAAAACCATCTTATGATATTAATCCAGGAATAATGGGTAAGAATGATGCCAGTGTGCCTTGGCATATGCAGGTAGAATTTACTGATAAAGATGGAAAAAAATGGTACATGGACCAAGCAGAAAGATTTAATGCTTTTAATTTTAATAAATTTAAAGGATGGAGTTGTAACGCTGGGTATCAAGGAATTATAATTAGAGAACCTGACGGAAGTGTAAAAAGAAGTTATAGTTGTCATGATGTGCCTCTAGGTAACATAGAAACTGGGTTTCAACTGTTTAAAAATCCAGTTGTATGTACAACAGAATCTTGTGTGAGTAGTGCAGATTCAAAAATACCAAAAAGGAAAATTTTAGATTTAATTGATTTGAATGTAGCAGAATAAATATGGAATTAGTTAAAGAATTAAAGTATCAAATTAACATTGATGATATTAGAAATTGTTTAGAAGATGTTAGGAAACATCCGTTAGTAATTAGAATGGAAGGAATATCTGTTCAACATAGAAAAGGAGTACCAAGTCCTTGGGATATAATTGACGGTCTAGAAAGTTTAAAACTGTATAATGGAGTAACTGAATATGACTTTGATCAAATTCATAAAAGTTTTATAAATACAGAGATTGAAAAAATTGTAAAAGATTTTGAACTGATTAGGACAAGATGTATGTTTAAAGAAGGTAAAACTTGTTACTCTTTTCACGCAGACCCTACATGGAGACTTCATGTACCTATTTGGACAAACAAAAATTGTGTATTTTATTTTCCTAAGCACAAACAACAATATCATTTAGAATCTGGAAAAGTATATTTAGTTAATACTAAAGAAACACATACATTCATTAATAGTTCAGATAACGTTAGATGGCATTTAGTAGGATGTACAAATATAAAGGATTAAATATGTTAGATAATTTATTTGATGCAAGACGCACTGTTAGATTATTCTTAGATGAGCCAGTACCTAACGATCATGTAGATAAAATTATAGCAGCAGCAGAAAAAGCACCTAGTAAAAATTGTTTAAAACCATATAATATAATGGCTTTTACAAACACTGACGAAGGTAAGCAGATAAAGCAACATTTATGTCGTAATGTGTGTGTGTGCGAATGGGTAATTAATAAAGATGATCAAATGTACATTGATTTTCCAAGGGACACTATTGATACACCTCAGATTTTTATGCATCAAGAGCTTAAACAAATAGAAGCGCCTCTTACTTTAGCTTTTGTAGGGAAATGGGTAGATGATAAAAATAAATTTGATAATTTTTTTACAATAAAAGATAATTATGATGTATTGACATTTGAAAACCTTATAGAAGGTAAGAACATGGAAATTTTAACAAGGGTAATTCGTGATTGTATGTTATCTTGTAGTTGGGCACAATTAAAAGCGCAAGAGCTAGGATATGATACTGCATTTGTAGGTATTGCTGGACAACATGATAATAATTTAGTAAACAAAAATGGCATAGTAACGTTAAATGATAGTGAAAATATAATTATTTTATTATGTATAGGCAAAGAGGATATGAAAAGATGGGAAGGCAGTCGGTGTCAAGAGGTTTTAATAGAAAAAGAAAATAATCAAATTACTCATGTACATTTTTATGAAAAAAGAAGAGTAGGTGAGGCAGAAGCGAGAGGTAATCCAAAATCTAATATAATAAAATTTTAAGTATATTATGCATCTACGATATGAAACTAAACATACATTTAGTTTGTTTGAAAAATTTGCTGGTGATTATAAAAATAAAAAAATATTAGATTATGGAGGAAATAGAGGAAATTTATTATATTTTAGTCAAGGTAAAATTAAAGAAGAAAACTATACGTGCATTGATGTAGAAAAAGATGCGATACGTCAAGGAAAAATAGAATTTAGTAATGCTAATTTTATACATTACAATCGTTTTAGTCCTATGTATAATGAAGGCAATATAGATGAGCCTTTTCCTATATTAGAAGAAAAATTTGATATTTGTTTTGCTTATAGTGTGTTTACACACACTGATTTTTTTACATTTAAAACAACAATTAATTATTTGCAAGGTATATGTAAAAAGTTAATACTATCTTTTGTAGATAATAATAATAAATTTTTTAAAGATTGGGTGTATAGGAAAAGATATGAAGAATTTGGTTCTTGCTTAGATTTAAATTTAAGATCCAATTATTACTATTTAATACAAAATAATATTCTTGTAAATAATACACCAATTTATCATAAAACGCATGATTATTTTTTTACATTTTATTGCAATAAATTTTTACAAAAAATATTTCACTGTGACATTATTTTAAATACACAAGCACAAGATTTTTTAATTTGGAACAATGGCTGAAATTATAATATTTTCTGATGTCAATGGTGTTTTCGGCGTTAGCAGATATGCAGGACCTTATAGAATTGCAACAGAATTAAGATCACATGGTTTTAATGTTCAAGTTATAGATTTTTTTGCATCTTTTGATATTAATACTATTTGCAGAATATTAAGTGTTCATGTAGATAAATCTACTTTATTTGTAGGATTTTCAACAACATTATGGACTAAATATATTTCAGATCACGATTTAAAAGAATTATATTTAAATACTAATACAAGTTTACGTACAATAATAGCTAGTAATTATGTTAGATTATTTCCTTTAATAGACGATGAGATGCGAGTTATTTTTGAATTTATAAAAAGTAAAAATAACAAAGCAAAAATTGTAGTCGGTGGATATAAGGCAGCTAATTATGATACACAAGGTGTTGATTATTGGATATTAGGGCAGGCAGAACGATCTAGTGTTGCACTTGCTAACCATTTAAAATATAGTACACCGTTAAAAACAATAAAAACCGATTGGGGTAATATTATTACTGAAAAAATGTACCAATATAATGATTTCAGCAAGTCTAAAATAATTTATGATAAGACTGATTATATTTTTGAAAATGAAAATTTACCTATTGAAACTGCTAGAGGATGTGTATTTGCGTGTAGTTTTTGTGCATTTAATCTAAATGGTAAAAAATTTGGTGATTACACAAAAGAAAAAGAAGTATTGCAAGAAGAATTTATTAGAAACTATGAGTTATATGGTACAACTGGATATATGATTTCAGATGATACGCTTAATGATAGTATGAATAAAGTAAGGTTTTTATATGATGTAATATCTGAATTGCCATTTAAAATTGAATTTAGCGCATATTCTAGACTAGAAATAATGTCAAAGTCAAAAGAAATGCCTTACATGTTAGAAGAAATAGGGTTGCGATCTGTTGAATTTGGCATAGAAACTATGAATAAAAAAACAGGATCGTTTATTGGAAAAAGAGGTGATAGAAAAATAATTGAAAAAGATTTGCATATGTTAAAAGATATATGGAAAGAGAAAGTTTATATAGCAGCAGGATTCATTGTAGGTTTGCCTTATGAAGACGAAGCAAGTATTAGGGAAACAATGGAATGGTTATATAGGAAAGATAATCCATTAGATGGTATACAATTGAATAGATATGCATTTTCGGTTCCTCCGATAATATCAGTAGATGATGCTGAAAAATATAATTTAGAAAATGCTGGATTTTACAAAACACCAAAAGGATATGTTTATGAAAATGTATCTAAAATATTTGCTAATCCAGCTGCTTATGGTTATTTAATGGAAAAGGAGCGTGATAATAATAGATGGACTAATACTTGTTTAACTGTAGAAAAAGCAATTGAATTAGAAAAAGAATTCTATGATGATAGTAGAGCACGACAGAAAAAAAGTATGAGTATATTTCAATATTATAATAGAATGAAAAACATTGGTTATACGCATGAAGAAATTAAAGATTTATATTATGATGATTTAGACTTTGTTGAAAATGCTATTGCAAGAAGAATTAATATAAAAAATAATTATTTACAAAAAATTTTATAAATGAAAATATTATTAACTGGAAACCCAAAAAAAAATATAGCTAAAGCAATATGTGAATTATATCCAACAGCTCATACTATATCTAGATCGGATGACGCAACATATACTTTAGATTTATTAACATCGGAAAATCTTAAGAAAGTAGCAAAAATTAGTATGAACTATGATGTTTTTATAAATTCTTCACTATTAATTGATTTTGCACAAACAAAACTGTTACAATATGTTTGGACAGAATGGAAAGACAATAATAAAAGTGGACATATAATTAGTTTTGGATCTGCTGTAGATTATTATTTTAGACCAGATAATAGATTGTACCCAATTGAAAAACGTGCCTTAAGAGATTTGAATAGATCCTTATCAAAGCATGTAAATTGGTTTGATAGTAAAATCAAAACAACTTATTTTAGCTTCGGTGGAGTTGATACTGATAAGACTATGCATCAATGGAGTCATTTTCATCATTTTAAGCAAGAAGATATTGCTGCGTATGTACAATGGATAATTGAGAGTCCTGTAAGTTGTAATATAGACGAATTACATATAACGCCAATTCAACCTCAAGAAAAAAAGAAGATGAAAGAAAATAAAAAAAATGTTGAAATAAAATGGGACTCAGGTGATGAAAGGATATTTTTAAAAAATGAAGAATGATAGACTGCTTTCTACTCTATTAGATATTGCAGCAATGAAATTAGATTTTCCTGTTACAGATGAAGATTTAGCACAAATGGCTGAAGAGATTGATGCTATACCTAATGAGCATTGGTATTGGTGCACCTTTCGAGAAAGTTATTTGATTTGTTTGTACGGAAATGAAGATGTGAACAATAAAAAAAATATGGATTGGTTGCCATATACAAAAGATTGTAAATCCCTTAGAGAATTGTGTAATAATTTTATTTTTCCAATGACAGATATAAGGCCTCGAATAATAATTATTAGAACAATGCCAGGAATGAAAATGAGGCATCATACAGATTGTTATGCAGATCAGCTGAAAACTTTAGAACCAAAATTAAGATTAGTTTTGAAAGGTAGAGAAAATAATCCGTTATATTATATTGATGAGAAAAATAATCGTGTTCCTATTCCTAATGATTGGACAGGATATCTTATGAGTGGCGCCGCCCTCCATGGAATGGATAATAATGGAGATGAAAAATACACATTATGTTGGGGAGATCCTTGGGTTGGTGACAATTTACAAAATACAAAGTTTGTAGCATATATTACAGAGCAGATAAATAAGCATGAAGCAACATCAATCAAAATATCGTCATTAGGCAATGTAGATCATGCAGCAGGTATAAAAAATCCTAAAAAAGAAAGAATATATGATTGGCACAGTTGGAAAAAGATTAACGAAACTATATAATTATTATAAAGAATTAGAGATTAATATTCCTTCAGTATTTTTTGATATCTATAGAAAAGAAAAATGTCAGTTAGACAATACTAATATAACTAATAGAATAGAAGTTTTAGACAGATATGAAATATCTTATGAGCACAAGAAAATTATAGATAAATGGTTAACGGATTTAAAATTACCGCAATTAGATTATGCAGTTTATTTTAAAACGTTTTCCTCTAATAAACAAGGACAAATAGTAAAATATCATATTGATTATAATGCAAAACTTGATTGTATTGTCAAATGTGCATTGAATATACCACTCTGTAATTGTGACGATAGTGTTATAGTTTGGACTGGAAGTAATTACGTTACTAATAAAGCTTGGTACGATAAAAGTGGAAAGTGGATTATTTCTAAGGAAAAATATAATGAGTTTAATATTCCTGCATTGCATGTAGAACAAGAAGTTGACGACTTTAATTATTACTACTTTTCACAAAAAAATCCTTATGTTCTTAATACTTGCATTCCGCATAAGGCACTTGTAGGAAATAAGGAACGGCATTTGATATCGCTTAGATTAAAAGGAAACTATACGTTTGAAAAGATGTGGAATTTAACTAACTAATTACAAAACAATATGATACAATTAATTAAATTAGATACAAATAATGATTTAGTATATAGATTTAGAGAAGAAATTTTAACACAAGATCATAATTCTCATAAGCATTTTTTAGATTACAGTTCTAAGTATGATTCAAATTTAGAAGAAGAAGTTTGGAAATTCAGTAAAACTAATTGGGATAAATTATTTTTAGACGCACTATATGGAATTATGTATAATGGTGAACTTGCTAGTATAAGTGGAGCAAGAGTTTATGGACAAGGAAAGTACCTTAGATTAGGTATGAATTATTATACTCTTAAAAGATTTAGAAAAGATGTACGAAGCACATTATGGACACACACAATACCAGCAGCAACAAAAGAATTTAAGAATTTGCATTATTCTTTTGTAACAATCTATCCATATAATGAAAAACTAGAATCATGGAGCCAGTCGCTCATTCATAAACAATATAGGCAATTAGGTGACGCTGAGTCTATAGAAACTTTGCAGACATATTCTATGGATGATAAATTTATTACATTTAATAATGTTCCGCAACGAATACTATATAGAAAAGAAAATTTTCATGCATATTACGATGCACCATATCATACATCAATAGATAACTTATATAAAACAATTGCAGACAAAGTAGATAGAAGAAAAAATGGATATAAAAAACTTGACTGCCAATTTTATTGAAATTTCTAATATAGATGTAAAAAATCTCAATGATGATAATTTTAAATTACTTGCTGATTTATATATAAATCATTTAGTTATCTTTATTAGAGGGCAAGTATTAGAGGCAGATGAGTTTCTTGCATTTGCAAATAGATTTGGCGATTTAGAACTGTTAGATGAAACTACGCAACAACAAAGAGGCATACCAGGTTTGAATGGTATTCAAAGAGTATGTGCTGGTACTAACCCAGATGGATCGCAAACAGGATTATTTGGACATGACAGTGATTTAGATTGGCATGCAAATCGTCCAAGTGCAGAATTAGAGAGAAAACCTAATGTAATGTTGTATGCTGTTGAGCATAGTGCTGGAAGTAAGATTGGTTGGCTAAATATGTGCTTGGCCTATGATGATTTACCAAATGATAAAAAAGATTGGTTAGAAGATAAATTAGGTATATATGGATTTGAACCAAACACATATACAAAGCATCTTCCATCTAATGTATGGAAATCACATAGAAATAATGCTGGGCAAAAATTTATACGGACTTTTGATAACGGATTAAAAGGAATGTTTTACCCTAAATTCCAATTTTTTGGATTTAAAGATGTTCCAAAAGAAGAATCAGATTCTATGGTTGAATATTTAGATAATCATACATATAAATCTAATAAGTATATGTATATTCATGAATATAATGATGGTGATATTATTATAGGTAATCAGTGGCTAACTGTTCATAAAAGATATGCTACTACTTTAGGTGGTAGACTATTGTACAGAATAACCACAGACAATAAGAAAGTAATAGGTAAGTCTTTTTGAAAATATTACAACCCACACACAGAAAAGTAAAAAGCCTACAATGGTTTTTACACTTGGCAATCATTCCAGCCATATATTACAGCACATCAACATATTGGTTAATGGTATTACTGACTTTTTGGTTAATGCACGGAATAGGATCTGGTATAGGTGTTCATAGATATTATGTTCATAACACATTTTCTACTAATAAGTTTTGGCAAATAATTTTTTCGTTTTTCTTTACAATAAGCTCTACAGGTTCAACTGTTGGCTATATTCTAATGCATTTAAAGCATCACGCAAACGCAGATACTGATAAAGATCCGCATAATCCAAAAGACAGATTTTTTAAAACTTGGTGGGGCGTATATGATGAGACAAAGTTAGTGTTTGGAGCAAAAAAGTATATTCAACTTCTAAAAGATCCTATAAACAGATTTTTCCATAATTATTATTTTGGAATTATTTTAGTTTATGTAATCACATTAATAATAATCGATCCAATTTTATTTGTATATTTGTATGCCATTCCTGCGATAATGCAATTTCACGTAAACGCCATATTAATAGCGTTAGTTCATACGCCAAAGTATGCTAAAATGGTAGGTGGAGAAAGAAGAATTGAAACGATCGATAAGTCGTGGAATATACCTTGGCTCAAACCATTATTACTCGGCGAAGAAATGCATAACAATCATCATGCTCAGCCTCACAAAGCTACCGTATCTATTGAAAAAAGTTTAAAGGATTTTGATCCTCTTTACTATATAATAAAATATATTGTTCGTGGTAAAGAAGTTAAATATAATTATTAACTCAAATCTACCCATTCTGGAGTAGTTCCTCCGGTGTTTTGCCAACCTTGGAATTTATTAGTGTCAGTATTATATATTACCATTCCCCAATTTGTTGCGTATTGTGGCGTGTTTGTAGTTGTTAAATCATCTCTTTCTGCTGTTGTGTAACTTCCAAATTGTACAAATCCTGAGATTTTTGTATTCCCTTCAACTTGTAATTTTTCTGTTGGAGTTTTTGTTCCTATACCGAAGTATCCAGTATCAACTAAAAAAATTTGGTTATTGTCTGAAAAATTTCCTGTTGAATTAACAGCAAAAGTCATAAGGTCGTTATGAACACCAATTACACCTTTATAGGTAAATCCATTAGTATCGTCTGTCGCAAATAAAATAGTAGCATTAGGCTCTATACTCGATGATAAGTCCAGCGTTGTAGATTTTCTTACAAGAGTTATGTTTGCACGATTTACGGTATCATCAACTTCTGTTTCTTTTACAAAAGTCGCTATGTTATTAAATCCTACTGTATCACTATAGAAAGTAGGTTGATCGTAAATACTGGTAACATATAGGTTCGTAGCATTAACATTTAATGCATTAATATCGCCAGTGACAGCGCCAGTGAAATTACCTATGAATGAACCTGTAGCCGCATCTACAATTATGCTACTATCAAGACCATAAACAGAACCTTGTATATCAGTTTCAAGAATATCACCTGGACCTGCCGTAGGAGTCCAATTAACTCCATCCCAACTTAAAATATCACCTACTTGTAAACCACCTACAAGCACATCTGTTAAGTCTGCTAATTCAAGCTGTCCTTCATCTGGATTAGCAACCCAATTTGCACCGTCCCATTTAAGAATATCTCCTACTTGTAACCCAGTTGTGTCTACATCTGATAGGTCAGATATTTCACTAGCAGAAGCAATCCAAGTAGCACCGTCCCATTTAAGAAAATCTCCTACTACGTTAATACCTGTAATGACATCTGTTAGGTCTGTTAGCGCAAGTTCTGCTGAATCTTGACCAGTAACCCAAGTAGCACCGTCCCATTTAAGAACATCTCCTACTTGTACACCAGTTGTGTTTACATCTGATAAGTCTGTAATTGAATTATTGTCTAAAATTATTTTGTTATTTGCACCGTCTACTAACGGAGACGAGTCGTCTCCAAAAATACTACCTTGTACATCAGTAATAATGTTTGGTACAGTTAGTGTGCCTGAGGCTGTTATATCTCCATTTACATTTATGTTGCCAAAGCCTACAATGTCATATGTGTTTAAATCTAACGAAGCACCTAGTTGTGGAGACATATCAGAAATTAAATCTGATACAGGTATTCCTCCAGCTGTTACACCGTCACCAATAAACAGCCTTTTTGTATCAGTTGAATAAACTAATTCTCCCTCTGCAAAGACTACACCTATTCTTTCTAAATCTGTTCCTCTTCGTAAACGTAGTGCCATTTTTATCTTGCTCCTAATGATTTATGCTTTATATATTTATATAAAATAATCATTATTTTCCTTTTTTTAAAAATTTTGCAGTTCGTTTTTGTATATCTTTTTTTATCTTTTCCATATCTAATCTAAAGTCTATATTTTCAATAGTATCTTCATATTCATCGAAAAGTGTTTGTAAAGATTCTTCAACACTTGTATTGCGTGTCTTGCTTTTTTTAATATCTATATCCCATACTTTTCCGTCTGCAAAAGTTATTCTTACTGAATGTAGATACTTAATAGGTACGCTTGTAAGCTCTAGCTCCTCAAAAATTTTAGGCCACTGATCATCCTGTTGATTAATCGTTTCCACTTTTTTTTACTGATTTCTTTTTTGTAGGATGTAATTTTTCTGCTTCTTCACGTAATCTTTTTGCTTCTTTAAACAAGCCGTCTGCTTGTGATCTATAACTAGCGGCAAGTTGTTCGTCTGATAAAACATCATTAGGATTTGCAGCTTCTACTATAGGTTCTTCTACATTAGTAGCAGTAGGTTGTACATTTCTTTTAGTCTTTGGTTCTTCGTTCTCCGGAGTTATTGCAAGATCTTCTATTGTAACACCTTTTTGAGTGGCAATTACATTATTAAGCTCATCTAACATTACAGTAGAAGTAGTGTCTGGTGTCATTTCAATTTCAGATGTAGGAAATTTTACCATCTTACCAGTGGTGTGAAATCGTGCAAGCATATTACTACCATCTGATAATGTAGCTCTTGCCATCACTGTAGCAAATTCATAACTTGATTGTCCTGCATTTGATTCTACTAATTTGATTAAACTGTCATGATCAGCAGCTTCTAAATTTTCCGTAGTTACAACCACACACGATTTAGCATCACCTGGAAGTGTTCTATACGCAACAATTACTTTCCTTTGATTTCTTTTTAATCTACCAATATGTTTAAGCATCTTTAGCACCAGCAGCTTGTTGTTGTGCAGCAACAGCATTTAAGAAATTTTCTAATTTGGTATAAGTTGTTCCAATTACAACCATTTCATTTGGTTTGAATGCGCCACGACCGCTAGCAATGTCAATAATTTGCTTCAAAGCATTGAGATCGTTTACAGTAAGTTCGATATTTTTTTCAGCAGTTTCATTGTTTACTTCTTGTTGTTGTTCTTCTGACATTTTTTCTCCTTTTATTTATTTAATTATATTTTAAATGTGGACATGCTAAAGTGAAATAGGACAACTCTTTTGCATCTTCGAAACCAATATGTAAATATTCTGTAATCTTTTTTTCCTTATCAAGGCCACACACTTTACCTACATAGAATCTACCTTTTAAATGTAATTGTATCCATCTTGTAATAGTTTCTTGCAAATTATATTGTAATGGAATATTTATATAATCAAAATGCGGAGGTGCAGATTGTGGTTGACGTATATTCCAAAAATCTAAATGGTTAGGCTTTTTAATTTTCAACGGTGTTGTCATAATGTGTTGTAAGTCCAAAAGGTGCTTCAAAGTTTTTATCGTGATAATCGTGTATCATAAAAATCGTATCACAATAGTCTTCGTCTCCCCAGCTATCCCAAGGATATCCGTCTGTAAACATAATGAACTTTTTAGGTTCAATATTATTTTGTTTCATATAATCCCAATTACACATAAAATCTGTACCGCCACCGCCTTTAGGTTCGTATGTATTTACATCATCCCCGTTATCAGAGGAAAAATCTTGTTCGTTGTAAACTTGAGTATCAAAGCACCAAACTTTAATTCTATAATCTTTATATTGTTGCATGATACCTTGTAGCTCACTAAGCATATCACGTGCTTGATCTCCACTGATAGAGCCGCTCATGTCAAGTGCAACACACACATCAATTGTATCTTCGAAGTTCATACCTGGTAATACTGCACCAGTGTGCCAACCTTTCCTACTAGGACGAGCAAAGGTATAGTCATTGCGTATAGTAGACTGGATTTGCGTTTGGATGATCTCACGCCAGTTCATCTTAGGTTCAGTAAGTTCCTGTATCATGCGGGTAATTTCGCCTGGAACATTACCCGCACCTGCAGCTTGGGCAGCCTGTAACATGCCCTCTTTTATTTCATCTTTGATTGCTTTAATTTCGTCTGCTGATAGTTTGCGAGGTCTGCCTTCTCCGTTTTCACTATCTTCTTCGCCTTGTCCTTGTCCTTGTCCTTGGTCACTATCATCTGACCAGTCCATATGTTCGTCGAGTAGATCGCCTAGCTCTTTAAGAAATTCTTCACCTTCTTCATCAGATTTTTTCTTTAATTCGTCATAAACTTCTTCACTAGTCCAGCCGTCATATTTGTAATCTTGGAAGATAGGAATTTGTGTCACCTTTTCTCCAATGCGTTCACGTAATAGTAAGTTGTTTACAAGATAGTCACAGGCAACGTTGTACAGCATAGGATTTCTGTTATCTCTGCGACTCATGTGATCATATACACAATGTAAAATCTCATGTGCAATTACAAACTCGATCTGTTTTTCTGTGAGCTGATTAAAGAATTGTGTATTGTAGTAGAGATGTCTGCCATCTGTTGCAGCAGTAGGACACCATTTATCGCAGGATTCGATTTTTAGACGAGTTGCCATATTGCCGAAGAATGGATGGCGCAGCAAAAGACCTACACGAGCAACAATAATCTTATCCTCAACCTCTTTGCTCATCTTAGCAAGTTCTTCTGGGGATAAATCTTTTGGCTTGAATTCTTTAGTGTCAACTGTCATAAAGTCTCCTATGTTGTAATTATACTTATATTATATGAGAATGCGGGCAGGAAGTCAAGGAAAAAATTGGGCGCACTTGGCGCCCGGTAGGATTAAGCTTGTTGAGCTTTTGTAATGTAACGTCCGAAACGCTCGTGGAATTCGTCAAAGCACTCAATTTCGTCTGGATCAATTGGAAGCTGATATTGTGTAAGTGCAAGCTTCACACCCATAACAACAAGTTCAGTCTCAAAATTATCCATCATAAAACGTAAAAACTTGTCAACTTTAGAGTCGAATTTCTTGTCACCTTTGTCACATGCCTCTTTTAATTCGTAGCACAATGAAACAGTAAGTGAATACATTGCAGAAATCTCTTTTGATTTGATCTCTTTGATCTTACCTTCAAGGATGTCAGTTGGGTTAGGCATGCTTGCAGCAACTTTGCGATGTGCAACAAATTTAATTGCAAGACCCTCGCCGACACAACCTGACACTAGATCAGTTGTAGTTTCGTCGTCGAGATTATCTTCGAGCAATTCACTTACAAAGCTCCAACTGCGAGGAGTAGCAAATGAACGATTAGGACTCTTCGGATCGAAGTCATACAAATCACGTTTAGCAAACTGCAGGAAGCCTACAACATCTTTGTGAATTTTGTTGTCAACAGCCCAGTTAAACCAGTCGTCGAAGTTGACAGCAAGTTCTAAGTGAACAAAGCGATTAGCAAGCGGAGCAGGCATGCGATAAGTGACACCCTTATCAGTTTCTCTGTTACCTGCAGCAACAATATAAACGTTGTCAGGCAGTTCGTAAGCGCCTACACGACGATTAAGGATAAGCTGATATGCAGCAGCCTGTACAGCAGGTGCAGCAGAATTCATCTCATCTAAGAACAAGATGATAGCCTTGTGTTGTGAAGCCATAGCAGCGTCAGGCAACTCGACTGGAGGAGCCCAGCTCATCTTGTTGTCTTCTGCAGAGTAATAAGGAATGCCTTTAATGTCAGTTGGCTCCCACAAGCTCAACCGGACATCAATTACGTGAGCATCAAGTGCATCACCGATCTGATGAACAATGTCACTTTTGCCAATGCCTGGAGGCCCCCAAATGAATACTGGACGCTTCTTAGTGATAGCATGTGAAATACGTGACTTGGCTTTGTTTGGGGAAAGTGTTCGTGCAGTATCCATTTAGTATCTCCTGGTAGGGTTAAAATGCGCTGCGTTCTGTTACGCAACATAATAATAGTATAGCAGTTGTGCAGAAAAGGTCAAGAGGATTTTAGTGATAAAATATTTTTTTTGTAGATTTCTTTGCTATGACTTGTGAATACGGAGCTTCCGGCTACTGCTACAGAAGCTCCGGCAGCTTTCACTACGCTTATATTATCTTTAGTTACACCGCCGTCTACAACAATATCTATCGGTAATTCGCCGATCATATTTTTTATTTTCTTAATCTTGTTTAGTTGTGAATGGATAAAACTTTGTCCTCCAAACCCTGGATTAACTGACATTACTAAAATAATATCTACGTCATCTAAAATATATTCTAATACTGTTTCAGACGTAGACGGATTTAAGCTTACTCCAGCTCTTTTGCCAAGAGATTTAATATTTTGTAAAGCTCTATGTAGATGAGGTCCTGCTTCGGCGTGTATAGTAATATGGTCTGCACCTGCATCTGCAAACAAGCTGATATAATTTTCATAAGGTTCTATCATCAAATGAACATCAAAAGGAATATTACTGTAAGGGCGTATTGCTTTTACTACACTAGGACCTATAGTTATATTAGGAACAAAATGACCATCCATTACATCTATATGAATCCAATCGGCACCAGCTTCAGTTACATTAGTAATTTCTTTTCCAAGGTTTGCAAAATCTGATGATAAAATACTAGGCGCTATCTTCATTTTTCTCCATAAGTTTGTTAACTAACTCAGTTTCTATATCCCATTGTAAATCTTCTAATAATATATCAAGCCGCTCGAAGCTTTCTTTTCCTTTTTTAATTTGTTCGCCTAGTTCTTTTTTAATTTCTAGATCGTCGGTCGTGTTATAAATCTCTATTGCAGTTTTGAATATTGACGGGCTTTCCGTTAATGTTTTTAAAATGTTTTCAAGTTCTTCGTTACTCATATCTGCTCATAGCCTTTGTTAATCCATATTTTTGTAAATCGCCAGAAAACAAATATAGTTCCATAGATTTTTTTTCGTCAGTAACAAATATAGAGCGTTCTGTGAGATAATATGGACAATC
>MDTC01235654.1_pt1 | contig 72724 bp, 55 predicted proteins | sample 811181 | NCBI WGS metagenome assembly MDTC01 (sample SAMN05326644, study PRJNA326480) | marine metagenome | isolation source: seawater | place: Pacific Ocean: North | collected 2011
GCGAATGTATAGGCACCCTGAGATGCTTCTCCAGTCTCAGGCTCTGCGGTCAGTGATTAAACAGTCTGAAGGTCTAAGGCAATGTTCCTCACTAGAAACCGCTCCATAACATTGGCGAGGAGATATTTACTGGAGAAACTCTTCGGAGTGACTCCCAGAAAACGAGGTAACTCGATTTTGAAAAACGAAACCAGAAAAACCCAAAACAGAGTTCTCGTCATCGACAAGAACAAGAAACCGCTCATGCCTTGCCATCCGGCAAGGGCAAGAGAACTCATGCGGAAAGGACGTGCTGCTGTCTATCGTCGATTTCCGTTTACGATCATCATCAAAGATCGTGAAGGTGGCGATACACAGCCGACCGCCTTGAAGTTTGATCCTGGCTCGAAGGTCACCGGCATTGCTGTCGTTGTCGATTGCAAACGAGGAAAGCGTTGCCTTTTTGCAGCCGAACTCGAACACCGTGGGCATCAGATCAAGGAAGCACTCGAAAAGAGAAGAAACATTCGCCGGTCTCGTAGAAGTCGAAAGACTCGCTATCGCAAGCCACGTTTCAACAATCGAACACGGAAAGAAGGATGGCTTGTGCCATCTCTCCAAAGTCGTGTGGACAACATCACAACGTGGACTCGCAAACTTCGCTCGTGGATTCCGGTCTCATCGCTCTCGATGGAAAGAGTGCGCTTCGACACCCAGAAGCTGGTGAATCCAGAAATCAGTGGGATCGAATACCAACAGGGAACGCTCTTTGGATACGAAGTTCGTGAATACCTTCTTGAGAAGTGGGGTCGAAAATGTGCTTACTGTGGGAAAAAGGATGTTCCATTACAGATTGAGCATATGACGCCAAAATCAAGAGGTGGAAGCAACCGTGTTGGAAACCTGACGCTGTCTTGTGAGAAATGCAACCAGAAGAAGAACAATCAAACAGCACAAGAGTTTGGATTTCCAGGCCTTCGAAAAAAGGCATGTAAGCCATTGAGAGCAGCAGCAGCAGTGAATGCAACAAGGAATGCGATCTACCACTCTCTGGAGGCAACAGGGCTTCCATTGGAGACAGGGAGCGGTGGCAGGACGAAGCACAATCGCTGCAAGCAAGGATACGCGAAAGAGCACTGGCTTGATGCGATGTGTGTTGGCGAAAGCGGAGAGAAGGTCTTTGTCGAGCCTTGTCACGAAGTGCTGGTGCTGAAAGCAATGGGAAGAGGCAGCAGGCAAATGTGTCGGGTCGATCGCTTTGGATTCCCACGGACGAAAGCAAAGAGTCAGAAGGTTGTCAAAGGTTTTCAGACGGGAGACATCGTTCGAGCAGTGGTTCCCAAAGGGAAGAAGAAAGGAATCTACGAAGGTCGGGTCGCAGTTCGGAAGAGTGGAAGCTTCAACATAAAAGTTGGAAAGAAAACAGTGCAAGGGATAGGATGGAAGAACTGTCACCTCATTCAAGCAGTGGATGGCTACACTTACAAAAATCGAATGGGCGTTTCCTCCCCCCATCTAAAGAAGGGGGTCTCCACGCCTCAGCTGAACGAAAGGTTTTAATTCGATGAGAATGATTGAGACCTTTACTCAAGACCAGAACGGTGGCTCCTGGCTGGAGCCGTCAACTTTGACAACGAACATCACGTATCCTCATTGGTTGGAGTCATGGTGGATGGAGCTTGCCTGCCAACAGAGCAAGCAACAGGATCCCCACGAGATGTTACGATCATTTGAGACAGAAGTTCGCCAGCTCAGTGATACCTTCACGACAGAGCGCAAAGAAGGCTTTGACGCCTACCAGCAGCAAACGTCGATGTTGTTGGCGTATGGACTGTTTTACTTCCCACAAACCTTTGCCCGGGTGCGTTATCCGCTGCTCGAATTGCTCGCCCACCGCAAATGGTCACCGCCCCTCGAGCGTCCCCTTCGCATCCTGGATCTGGGAGCAGGTTTGGGTGCTGCGAGTATCAGCTTTGCGCACCTCTTTGCCTCCCACCCAACGCTTCAAGAGATCGAGATCACAGCGCTCGATTCTTCGCGACAGAGCTTGCAGTACTTTCGCAAACTCACCAAAGAACAGAGCGCACAATGGCCCAATGTGTCTTGGGACATTCGCAACGCAGATCTCCGCAAGACGGAGAGCTGGCTGCCGACCTCTTCGCCTCACTGGGACCTGATCATCGCGAGCTTCTCACTTAACGAGGCTTTTTACGGTGCCCTCGATGAACAGATCAAATGGACCGAGCTCGTCCTGACTCGTGCGCTGCAGAAAACGGGGGTGTTCCTCATCCTCGACCCCGCCAGTCAGGAAAAAACACACCGCTTTGAGCAGTACAGAGATCACTTCGCCGATCACGCCCGATACCACGTCTGGAGCCCCTGTCTTCACGAACATCCATGTCCACTCAGGCAAGAGGGAAAAAGACAGTGTCACGAGGTCCGACAGTGGGAGCCTCCAGACTCGATGACCTTCCTCAATCGCAGATTGTTTCGGCACATCACCTCGCTCAAATACAGCTTCCTCGCGCTGGGCAAGCAGCCAGCTCCAGCCTTCTCCCAGCCAGAAGGTCAGGCGCTCTTTCGGATGATCGCGCCATTGCAAAATAACAAAGCTCACGCCCAAATGACCGGGTGTTGTACAGATGGATGCAAGAGAGAGTTCGAGTGGCTCAAACGATGCCTCGACAAACCCACACAAAAACAGCTCGTCCAATTGGAACGTGGGGACATTGTACACGTGACCTCCTTACAAGAGATGTCCCGTGACGGGTACGTCCGGCTACAGAAGGACTCATCGTGTACAGTTGTCCATCCAACACCTCTTGTCCTAAAGGGGAAGAACGCAGATAGTGCACAATCGCCAGATGACGCTTCGTAATTTACATTTTTCCCAACAAGAAAGGCACCTTCAATGAACCAAGTCCGCTTTGTCCCGATATCAGACATCCTCATTGAAAATGAATACCTTCGTCTCGACACAAAAATCGAAGAGCTCAAGAAAAGCATCAAGGCGATCGGGCTGATCCACCCTCTGATCATCAACCAAGAGAATGAACTCATCGCCGGTGGCCGACGCTATTCGGCGCTCAAAGAGCTTGGCTTTGAGCAGGTCCCTGTCGTCGTCGTCGATCAAGATCGACGTGAACAAGAGCTCATCTCGATCGATGAGAACTTGATGCGGCTGCCCTTGAAAGGATTGCTGCTCGAAAAAGCCCTCAACAGAGGCCGCGAGATCTACGAAGCCCTCTATCCAGAGGCCAAAAAAGTCGAGCTCACACCTGTCGTTAAGACCAAACCCGAGCCATCAGAGGCGTCCGCGACACCTGAAGACATGATGGAAGATAAGGTCGATGGGAAGGCTTCTTTTGTCGAAGTGACGGCACAAAAAACAGGTCTCTCAGAGGGCACCATCCGCAGCGCGATCGTGCGTGAAGTCAAATCCTCTCCGAGGGTCAAAGAGGCCAGAGATCACGGTGAGCTAGGTGCAGCACAGACCAACGAGATCATCAAACTCGAAGAAGATGAACAAGACAAGATCCTCTCGGTCGTCAAAAACCTCCCCACAAAAGAGGTCAAAAAGATCGTCAAAGAAGTGCAGGAAAACGGCGCAGACGCCACGATCGAACGTATCCTCAGTGAAGAGGCGATGCCCAAAATATACGCGGATTTCCTGACGGCCGCGAGTAAAGCCTACCGATTGTGTGGACGTATCCTCAAGCAAAAACCGGACTGTCCTTCCTCTCGCACCACTGAAGTGCTCGAAAACATCGCGACAGGTCAGGAGCTTTTGCAAAAATTGTCCGCGTTTGTCGAAGAGTTCGAAGAAGAGCCACAAGACGCAGCGCCGACCTCACTGCCTTCTTATGAAGAGCACACCCCGTCCTCAGCGCTTCAGTCTCCAGAGACTTCCCCACTCGCAGAACAAGAAGCTTCAGTCGACGCACCTATCACTGCATAGTTCCACAAATCAGATCATCCGGCAAAAGTCTCCTCTCCTTCTGGCGTTCCGCCTCCATCGCGATTTCTTTCTCCAGTTATTTTGGAATTTCGACAAAGATACTCTATGATCCGTTACGTCTTCGCCCCCCGTGCATCCTAATACAAATGCATGGAACATGCAGTCTCAAATATCGCCACATTGCCCGATAGACACAGGGCTTCACCCAAAATATGGTTCGAAAAAAATATGAGAGCGACACCTCCTCAAACACCTCCTCCAGATACACCACCCATCTACCGTATCGTCTTGACAGGCGGCCCATGTGGAGGAAAAACCACCTCCCTGTCTCATATCACAGAGCGCCTTGAGTCCGTCGGGTTTCGGACCTTCCAGGTCCCAGAAGCTGCGACCATCTTGTTCACAGGCGGCGTCAATCTCTCCAACGTGAACATCGAGCAAGAGGTGCGCTTTGAAGCCAACCTCGTCAGCCTACAGATGGCGCTCGAAGACACCTTTTACGATCTCGCGCTCTCCACAGGAAAACCCTGCGTGCTCCTATGTGATCGGGGGACGATGGACGCTTCGGCTTACATCGCTCCTGAGATGTGGCAGGCGCTCCTCGATGAACAAGGATGGACAGAGGTCGGACTCCGAGATCGGCGATATGACGCGGTCATTCACCTCGTGACAGCGGCAGATGGTGCGGAGCCATTTTACACACACGAAAACAACCCAGCGCGCAAAGAGCCCCCCGAGCAAGCCCGTGTGCTCGACAAACAGCTCCGAGACGCCTGGGTGGGACACCCTCACCTTCGTATCATCGACAACAGTACAGGGTTCGCCGAAAAGATCCACCGCGCGATCATGGCCGTCAGTAAGATCACCGACACCCCTGTGCCCAAAAAAATCGAGCGCAAATTCTTGCTCAAGCGCACGCCCAGATCGTCGGAGTTTCCCATCCACTTTAAGACCTTTACGATCGAACAAACATATCTACTCAGCCAGGACAACAACCAAATTCGCCTCAGACGACGAGGGGCGAATGGCGCGTTTACTTACACACGTACGATCCGCCAACCGATGAGAGACGGCGAACATGTGGAGCTAAAAAGGCAGATCGCAGGACGAGAATATCTTGGGTTGCTCGATCAAGCCGATCCTACGAAGGCTGTGATCCGCAAAAGTCGACGCTGTTTCTTGTGGAATAACCAGTACTACGAGCTGGACACATTTATCGAGCCACAAGAGGGGTTGTGTATCCTCAACGTCGAGTACAAACAGTTTAGTGAGACGCTTTTGCCGGACTTTTTGGAGATCGAAAGAGAGGTCACAGGCGACGAAAATTACATGAGCTACACGATCGCCACAAAGGCCGGCCAAAGTGAGGAGCGATAGGACAAAAAAAGGAACAAGTGTCCCTACTTCTTTTGTTCTTTGACGATACGAACGAGTTGCTTGATCATCAGCTCCCTCTTTTGTGACCATCTCTTACCCGTAGCGGCCTGATTCGTGAACACGTAACTTCTCTTGGGACAGGCCTTTCGGTCGGCTCCCCCGCAACGACATCCTTCTTCCGCACCTTCTTCAACATCTGCGAAAACAGTCCAAAGGGAATCCCTTTCATCTCTGTCACGACCTCTCCTCTTCGCGAGTCGATGTCTCTCTACCTTTGTAATCTTTTTCTTACATTCATGAAGAATGATTCAAACACATAATGAAGACATCTCGACCCCATCGATATTTTTGTTCATGAGCTTACAACCTGCGGTCAAAACGGAAGACAGCTCGCCATAGAACCCCACTGGATAGTTGACAAATCCTATGGGAAAGGTAGACTTAGTGAGTCTCCACATGTTGATAGTGTTGTTACGTTGAGGTTAAGAGCTGTGAATTCAAGAACGCCAGCGTCACCTACCACGCTTGCTCCGGCTTTCCTCAGGGCTGCATTGCACGTCCCGACCGGTGACATTCATCTGGAATGTCTGTCAGGTGATCTGCAATGGCTCTGCGGTATGAGCACCGATGCGCTCAACCTCACGGCGGGGATATGGGGGAAACTGATCGATGATTACGACGCATTTTGTCTGACCCTCGTTAAGCTGACAAAAGACCAACCACTGACACAAACACTCTACTGGAACCACACAGACGGACACAAAGTCGAAGCCTGTCATACATTTGTTTACGCCCCCATGCAGGGCTCTGACGCCTTCAAATACATCGATATCTTCGTGAGATTCGTAGGGCTTGAGCTGCTCGACTACATCAAAGCGCTCGAAAGCTCCTACGAGACACGCTCGAAAGACTGTGGTGCATTGAGCTTCCCAAAAGTGTGGGAGGAGCCGGGTTTTTATGAGAGGGTTGTGGGTTCGGTCAACGATGGTATTCTCGTCAACGATCCGAATGGTCAAATCCTATACATGAATGAAAATCTTGCAAAACTTTTGGGTTACTCTCCAGGGGAGCTTTTGGGGAAACACCTGTTCGATGTCATGGACGAAGAAGGCATACAGCTCACCAAAAAACGACTCTCTGAGCGTATCAGTGGCACAGAGGAGGTCTTCGACTTTCGTTTTGTCCACCGCAACGGTGCTCATGTCTGGACACGCGTCTCTGCCAAACCCTTGGTCGATGATGATGAACGTCATATGGGTTCACTCGTGTCCATCTCCGACATCTCCGCGCGAAAAAAAGCAGAGCAAGACCTCCAAGTGCTCCTCAACGAGCTTGAGCAACGTGTACAGGAAAGGACCAAGCTCCTGACACGCGCCAACTCCGAGCTGAAGAAGGAAGTCGAGGAGCGCAAGAGCGCAGAGAAAAGAGCTATCCTCGCCAGCCGCGCAAAGAGTCAGTTCCTGGCAAACATGAGCCACGAATTACGCACCCCTCTCAACGCGATCATCGGGTACTCAGAGATTTTGGAAGAAGAGATGCAGTCGGCAGGTGTCGATGACTTCCAACAAGACATCGAATGTATCCACTCATCTGCACAACATTTGTTACAGTTGATCAGCAGCATACTCGACCTTTCAAACATCGAAGCAGGGAGGATGGAGCTTCAGTCCGAAGAGATCTATCTCGATGAGTTCCTAAGCGAGCTGCGTATGATGATGGAAGACATGCTACAGCAAAGCGAGCTTCTCTTTATCGTCGAACAACAGCTCGACACGATGAGCTTTATTGCGGATCGAGGAAAGCTACGGCAGATCATTTTCAACTTCTTGAGCAACGCGGTCAAGTTCACACTGACAGGTAGTATTTGCTTGCGGGTCCGACACGACGTAGACCAAGCCCACATCATCTTCGACGTCGAAGACACAGGAATAGGCATCCATGAAGACGATATTGATGCGCTCTTCTCTGCATTTTGGCAGGCTGATGGTTCAGCGACGAGGCGCTTTGAAGGTGCGGGGTTGGGACTCGCCATTGCACAAGAATACACTCGCTTGATGGGTGGTCGTATTTCAGTCAAGAGCAAGTATGGGGAAGGCTCAACTTTTTCGGTGGCCATCCCGACATGGCATACTTTGGATACCACGTAAAGGAGGAACGCATGGGTGTTTGCGTCACAGATGACCAGGTACAGGTGGCTTACAAATTGTTTGGCCAAGGTGAGCGTTATGTCGTTCTCGTGCATGGATGGATGGTCTCAGGTGAGGTTTTTTCTTCCCTACTCCCATATCTACGTACAGAGGTGACTTGGATCGTTCCCGATTTGAGAGGCACAGGCGACTCTGACAAACCGAAGAGCGGGTACACACTCGCACGCCATGCAAAAGACGTAATGTCTGTCGTGGATCACCTTGGCGTCGGGAACTTTGCACTTGTAGGCCACAGTATGGGCGGACAAATTGCCCAACAAATCGCCGCAACACACTCCACACGAGTCAACGCGCTCGCCTTACTCAACAGTGTTCCAGCTTCGGGCATCCCCTTACCAGAAGAAGCGACGCAATTATTCAGACACTCCGCAGGTTCTAAAGAGAGCCAAACGGCGATCCTGAACATGGCTTGCAAAACGCTCACAGATGAAGCGCTTGCGTCGCTCCTTGCAGACGCAGGAAGTATTTCGGGTGCTTGTATTGAAGAGAATTTCGATGCTTGGACAGCAGGTGGTTTTGCAGATATCATCGGAAACATTCACGCGCCGACGTTGGTGTTGGCGACAGATGATCCCTTCCTACCACCTGACTTTCTCACACAGGCCGTCGTCGACCCGATCCCCAACGCCTCGCTCGTCCATCTTCCAGGACCAGGACATTACCCTCAAGTCGAAGCCCCCGCACAAACAGCAGCCATCCTTGATGCTTTCCTTATCGGTCGATAGCCTACCAACGTGTGTGTAGCGCTAATCCACCCATCTTGTTGCCATCACGCGTCGCGTTGAACCACGGCAAGACATCAAAGCGTCTTCGGTAGCGGCGTCTGTAGCGTCGTCGTCGAAAACCTCGCCTCGATCGAAAGAACATATTCACGAGTCCGAGCGCCAAAGCTGCGCCAGCGATCCCCCATATCGTGACCGAGAACACTGGACCATAGTCGCTGATAAAGAGTGGCAAGAAGCCCCAAAACATCGAGAGACCACCTGCGACTGTACCAATGACGCCCCACGCAAAACGATTGCGTCCAGTGAACAGAGAAAACAAGTTCCCACCAATCGAAGTCACATCAGCGATCAACAATGGGATACCAATGATCCAAAAAGGGACCTTCAGATCGTCTGCGGAGCTCTGCATTTGCACGAGCACACCGAGTGTCGACACGTGGGAGAGCATTCCTTTGGGAGCAGCCTCTGTCTTGAATTGTGTCGAGGGTGCCTTGAGCGCGAGTACAGTGTCGGACGACTGCGCAAGAGGGGTGAGTTGTTGAGAAAAAGGTGTTCCAAAAGACAAAGGCGTCGCGTTTGCAGTGGAGACAAGACAAAGCAAACATCCAACAACCAACGAAACCATTCGCAACGACCGAGTCACACGAGCATCAAATGGTATATATCTTTCCATCAAATATACTCCTTACGAGACAGTAAGACGGGCTTCTTTCTAAAGATGCACCTTACCACATCGTCATGCAAGATTCCACACACACAAATAACCCCAGGCACTCGACCCGCTCACAAAGCAAGTTGCATCGACGACGCTGTCTCTGTATATATGCAAGCAGTGACACCATCTGCTAAACTGTAAACGAAAGGAGTTGGCAGTTTCCACAAGGTTCACGTAACCCTCGACATAACTGCCTGAGAGCCGGTCAAGAACCTCCCCCTAAAGGGAGAGGCTTGAAAGAGCCTCTATGTTGACCAGCCTTTGTGAAAACACTCGAAAGGAGGCATTCAAACTACGTTAGGAGCGAATACATAGGCACTCCCGGATGCTTCTCCAGTCCTGGGCTCTGCGGCATGGTTGTTAAATGTTTTTTGGAGGTAGAAACTGTGTGACCTGCATCAAAACCGCTCTGTAACATTGGCGAGGAGACCATCACTGGACAAGAGCTCCGGATCGACTCCCAGAACACGAGGTAACTCGATTGATACAAAATACCTTACAAGACCCAAAAGCCAGGCCTGCTCAAAACAGAGTCCTGGTTCTCGACAAGAACAAACAGCCTCTGATGCCCTGCCACCCGGCCAGAGCCAGAGAACTCCTCAGAAAAGGACGTGCTGCCGTCTACAGACGATTTCCGTTCACGATCATCATCAAAGACCGCGAGGGTGGAGCCACACAACCGACAGTCCTCAAGTTCGACCCTGGCTCCAAAAAGACCGGCATCGCCGTCGTTGCTGACTTTCAACGTGGGAAGCGTTGCATCTTCGCCGCTGAACTCGAGCATCGTGGAGAGCAGATCAAAAAAGCGCTCGAAAAGCGACGAAACATCCGTCGTTCTCGCAGAAGTCGAAAGACCCGCTATCGCAAAGCACGCTTCGAGAACCGAAGAAAACCCAAGGGGTGGTTGGCTCCGTCACTACAAAGCAGAGTGGATAACATCGAGTCCTGGACACGGAAGTTTCGGGCATTGATACCGGTCTCAAGCCTTTCGGTAGAGAACGTTCGTTTTGATACGCACAAACTCGTCAATCCCGAGGTTCAGGGGGTCGAATACCAACAGGGAACGCTCTTTGGCTACCAGGTCAGGGAATATCTCCTCGAAAAGTGGGGTCGAAAGTGCGCGTACTGCGGCAAACAGAACGTACCTTTGCAGGTGGAGCACATGACCCCCAAAAGCAGGGGAGGCTCCAACAGAGTTGACAACTTAACTCTGGCCTGCGAGATGTGCAATCAGAAAAAAGGAAGCAAAACAGCCGGCGGGTTCGGATTCCCAGGACTTTGCAAAAAGGCGGACAGGCCCTTGAGAGCGGTGGCAGTTGTGAATTCGACCCGACCAGCGATTCTTGAGGTGCTCAAAAGTACGGGTCTTTCGGTGGAGACAGGCAGCGGTGGACAGACGAAATTCAACCGAAGTCAACAGGGTTATGCGAAAGAGCATTGGATTGATGCAATGTGTGTTGGTGACAGTGGAAGACATGTCTTCGTCGAAAAGTGCCACGAAGTTCTGGAGATAAAGGCGATGGGAAGGGGTACTCGACAAATGTGTCGGGTGGATCGTTTTGGATTCCCGAGAACGGGAGCAAAAAAGAAAGAAAAAAGAGTGGATGGATTTCAGACGGGAGACATCGTCAAGGCAATCGTGACAAAGGGAAAAAAGAAAGGAACGTATGTGGGTCGAGTGGCAGTCCGAAGCAGCGGGAATTTCAACATCAAAGAAGGAAAAAAGACGACACAAGGCATCGCAGCAAAATACTGCAAAATGGTACAAAAAATAGATGGATACAATTACAACAATCGCATGGGCGTTTCCTCCCCCCTCTTAAGAAGGGGGTCTCCACGCCTTGGCAAAATGGAGGCTTTTGATCGATGAAAAACATTCTCAAAATTATCATGTACATCTTGTTGTCCCTTCTTGGTATCTTCGTATTGATCCAGCTCGTCCCAGTCAAACGGACCAATCCGCCTGTGACCTCAGAGATCAAACTCCCCCCTGAGATGGAAAAAATCGTCAAGAAAGCCTGTTATGATTGCCACTCTAACGAGACAAAGTGGCCCTGGTACAGCTATATCGCGCCCGTCTCTTGGACTGTCGCACATGACGTCAATGAGGGCCGAAGAGAGTTGAACTTCTCCGAGTGGGGGAAATACTCGGAGAGAAGACGTAGAAAGAAGATCGAAGAGATCTGGGAAGAAGTCGAAGAGAGAAAAATGCCCATGCCTCTCTACATCGTCACACACCCCGAAGCGCTCCTCACCAAAAAAGAACGCCTCGTCATCAAAAAATGGACCCACTCCCAACTCAATCCCCCCAAAAAACGTGACGCGAAGGTCGACAAGGCGAAGACAGACACCAAACCAAAAGAGACCCCCAAAGAAGAAAACGTCAAAAAAGAAAACACCAAAGCTACAAAGTGACACCATGTGTGACCAAAAAGTCAGATACAAACGCTGTCATACGTAGCACTTGATGAGAAGACCACCAGACCTTCGATGCTTACTTCTCTTCTTTCGGCGTTCTGACCCGTGTAGGTGAGAACGCAGAGGGAACATCGACCTGCTCTCCACAGATCGCACGCGCCGCGTCCTCTGTCGCAGCAAACGACGTCGACATACCAAACCCACCAAATGCCGCGAGCCAAAACAATCCGGGAAAATCAGGATCCTCTCCCCATATCGGCGATTGATCGTCCGTGTACGTACGGAAACAGTGCCATGAACGAGATAACCCCAACGAATCAGCGACATCAGGCAGCGAGTCGAGTAACTTCACTGCAATCTCCTCAGCAATCTCAGGATGAGGTTCAAACACATCAGGATCAGACGCCGGAATACGTTCACAGACAGAGACGAGGCGTGTCTCTGGATCCCACAAACGCATGTACCAGCCCGCCTCCTCCTCCCAGTAAAAACCACAATCACTCGATGGCATAAAATCTTCTCGCCAGCCCGACGTCACAAACAAATGCCTCGCATATGGCGAAGCCTCCACCTGCATCAACGGATCAGCGTTCAAATACTCGTTTAACCAAGCCCCACCAGCGTTGATGACCCAAGATGCATGGTGCTTGGTCCCATCATCAGTCGTCACACACCAGCGCTGATCATCCTGCCGGACGTCGACAACCCGCGTTCGAAATTGAAAGGATACGTGGGTACGATCGACGGCCTGCATCAACTGCTGAACATATCCACCAGAATCCAACAGACCATCAGTCGGCGTATACACACATGGCGTTTGCTTTTCTTTTCCCTGGTATCGCGTCGTCAACTGACGCAGCTCAAAGATGTCGGGATGATGCGCAGGTGGTGTTCGCCCCACGACGATCGAACCCGTCTCGCGAAAGCAGACCTCTTTGATATCCTGAGGCCACGAACGAATGGAACGATACGTCCACTCTGTCAGTTGCGGGTTTCGATACAGTTGGCGAATCATACCTGCGTTCTTCCCCGAAGAGTGAACTGCTGGCATCATCTCCTTCTCCAACACAAGCACACGCTTGCCTCGCTGCCCCAAATGATAAGCGACAGAAACACCGAGCACCCCAGCCCCAATGACGATCACATCTTGTTGCATAACAATCTCCATGCACATAACACACCCTCAAGGGGCTACATTCGACAACAGAGGACGTTGTACACGGTCAACACCCAATGTCAAGCCTACAAAACCGCCCCTCGTCGTAGCCCATCAATCTTTTTTCATCCGGCGCACACCAAACCACAAACCAACAAACAACAGCAAGACAGGGAGCAATTCAATCGGTATGGGTATCGTTGTGTATTTGATATCGATGATCGGAGGTGGCGCTTTGACGACGTTCTTGACGGAAGAGAAAAAGACCTCAGCGATGCCCGGTCGAGGAGAGGAGCGATCGACAAAGGTGGTCAACCACAACGACCCCAAAGAAGACGACCACTTTTTGGGCAACAATGACAACTTCTTCCACGCCTGTTCGTCGACCTCGTTGCTGTATCCTTCAACGGCGGGCCACGGCTTCTTTCCGTCCCCAAGTGTCCCCTTCATCCGGGTCTCACTCAGCACATATACGCGCAGTGAACGAGGTGTTTTCCCACTGACCTTTTGCATAGAAGCGGGCTCTCTGTAAGGATAAAATGGACGCTTGGTCTTAAATGACATCCTCACAGCCGATGTCGACGGAGCCTGCGCGGCTGCTTTGTTTTCAATCTTGAAGGCCGTTATCTTCCAGCCCATTTTGATATACGGCGCCAACCATGTTTGCAGCTCAGGGTTGAGCATGTAACCGTTTTTGTTGATCCAATCTGCCATCGCCTTTGCGTCTGTTGCCTCAAGTACAACGGCGTTATAGCCTGCAATCTTTTTGCGCACGAGCACTTTGACGGCGCTACGTGGGACCGCTTTGAGATCTCCTCGACTGAAGAGCCACATTCCCCACTGGAGCTTGACCTTTTCCTGCACCTTTCGCTTTGGTTTGGTCAGCGCGTGTAGCTCCTGGAAAACGACATCAGGCACTTCCGCAAGCTCAGGGACTGTAGGTGTTGGGACCAAAAAACCGAAGTTCATCGCGCCCGTCTCAAAAGACGCACGTCTGATAAAGTGTTCTACACCGCGCTTTTGATCCCAGATGATAATCGCCTGCTCTTTCTCAATCTTGATCTGATACCCAGGAGGTGGGACCGGCGCACATGCCAACGCTAGCGACGGCGCAAACAAAGAGATACACAACGAAACCAACCATACCAACCGTGTCATCAACGAACTCCTTTTTTCCATACTCTCTCCAAATCACCAGCACGAGGCTCGGTGCATCGTTCATCCCCCCCACACATACCACAAACACCACACCATTGCATCCCAAGATTGGGACCACACTCTATTGACAAGTCGGCCACTCCTTCAAAGAATACACTTGGACAAAGACGAGAGGAATGAGTGTATTTGCTATGGTAGAGACAACACACGAGGACTTTGCGAAGCTTCGCAGCATCTTAGCATCAGCACCGTCAAAGGAAGGGTTTGTTGCGCTGCTTGCGCTCTTTGCGTCCTGGACACATTCTGACACACAAGACCTCGCGCTGACTTATGCCCAAGAACACCTAGCGACATGGCCAGACACATTCAGGATCGCTGAGCCAAAAGACATCTGGCCTAGATTCCCACACGCACCACCTCCCGCGATGATCAACCTCCTGAGAGGGCTCGACATCACCGAACCGATCACAAGGCCGCTCGCGCTCAAAGCCATCACGCTTCCCCCTTTTGCACGAGAACTTCGCATCCTTCGTATCAAGCACATGCACACAAAAATAGGCATGGAATTACTCACACAGGCGCGTCATCTCTCCCAACTCCAACAGCTCAGCATCCACAAAAGTCAACTGACGAGGACAGACGCGGCCATCCTTGTCAGCTCTCCCTACCTCCACCAGCTTCGTCACCTCGCGCTCCCACACAACCGCCTTGGAGAGGACGGGATCACCTTCATCGCGCACGCCCCCATACTACAGGGACTCCAATCACTCGATCTCAGTCACAACGCTCCAACGGACAAAAGCGCCTGCGCGATCGCACAATCAAGTTATATGCACGCGCTCACAACACTTCGTCTCAATGAACCTCGTTCGAACTGGCAGACTATCGGAGATAAAGGAGCGATGGCGATCGCCTCATCTCCCTACCTAAGCCATCTTCGAGAGCTTGGTTTCGCAGGTCACCACATCAGCCCACGTGCCCTTGAAGCCCTCGCTTCATCCTCATCTCTATCAGGACTGCAATGTCTGGATCTGTCCTACCACACCCGCTATCCACACCCCTTTGCGGGTATCCTCACAGCCCCCACCTCCTGGACACAATTGACACAACTCAAACTCAATGGTCTCTACGGAAGCGATGTCCTTTTGGAGAGGCTCTCCAATGGCACACCGCTCAAACAACTGCAAAGACTCGAACTCGACGCCAACCATATCACCCCCGAAGGGATCGCCAGCTTCGCGGACTCGCGAAAAATCCGACAACTCCAACACCTCTCCCTCGCACATAACCACATCCACGACGAAGGCGCGAGCTATCTCGCGAGTAGCCCAAATACGCAACATCTGCGAACACTCGACCTCCACCAAAATGAGATCGGTGACTTTGGGGCCAAGCGACTCGCGGAGTCGAGTTATCTCAGTCAGCTCAAGACACTTGTGCTCTCAGGGAATGCCCTTGGCGAAGAGGGTTTCAAGGCCATCGCCTTCTCCGAGACGCTCTCTGCCGAAGTCAGAAGAGAGTATATCGGCTTCGTCGCCAGAGATGATCTACTAAAGGAAGCGGACAGGAAAGGTCTTCGCAATCCCCGCTCGATGAATAAAACCACCCTCCTCCACGCGCTCTTGTCGAGTGATTGACGTTTTTCTTCTCACTTGCTGGTGCTGCCCAACATCCCTCTGACACGGGCAAATAGATTTTTTCCAACCTTTCCAGGTTCCCAACCAACAGGTTGTGCAGCGCGTACACTTGGACGCTCTAACATCCTGTTGTGATACGCAAACAACGCAGGAAAAAGCCGCTCCAATGGTAACCCCCTGCGCACTTGATACGCCAACGCCGGGAAAAATGCACAATCCGCAAGGGAGAATCGCTCTCCGGCGATATATTCAGCTTCGGCAGCGTATCTCTCCCAACATTGGAGTTCTCGTAAAACAGCCTCATATGCCGAAACAATGGTCTCCTTTTCGGGCTGAGGAAGCGCCTCGTTGTGGGGATACAAAAAGAGCCTCTCGATGGGGCTGTAGACCTTGCGAAGAGTGTCAGTCTCATGCATACGTGCGAGGACTTTCGCCATCACCACCTTCTCGTCCTTGTTGGGCAACAAGGGATGTTCTGGGTAGTACGTCTCCAGATACATTAAGATCCCCAATGACTCCGTCAACACAAGCGCGTCAGGCTCGATCAAGACAGGCGTCGTGCCACGTGGATTGATCGCCAAGAACTCCGGGCTTTTGGTCTCTTTGGGTTGAGACATCACGCGCAATCGATGGCCTTCAAAGGGTAGGTCCTTTTCTCCGAGCGCGATCATCACACGCCAGCTTGGGATCGAACCATTCACCCAATATAACGTTCGCGGTTTTTTGCGGAGCCCTTGCAGGTAGAGTAGGTCAAAGCCTTCACCGTACTCGGCCTCCCAATCGAAGTGTGCGGAGCGATTCTCCAGACCAAACGCCGAGAGCATCCTCTGTGCCTGCTCATAAGGGGTCTCTTCACGTATAGAGGGCGTTGTATCCTTCAGACTTTTGCGCTTGGCACCCTGCCCAAAGACAGACCCATCAGGTGCCTGGAAGGTGCTGATGTCTCGGAAAGTGAAGCTGATACGTTGTTCATCGTACAAACGCTCATCGGGCGTTTTTTGGGTGATGGGTCGACGATCGCGCTTGATACTGTGAAACCACCGGGTATTGCTCTCACTCCCCAAGACAAAGATCGAGCCGTGGGGGAGCGCAATCTCCTGGTAGGCGTGCTTGTCCTCTTTGTTACGCAGGCTCATCGTCCTCGTCGCCCCGAGGCTCAAATTGGCGATCAATGTATCCCTCTTGATATCGAGGGTCTTGTCCGTATGCGGGCTGATCCAGGCGTGTCCGTCCTTGTAGTATTGGATCAGCGCGTGATTGAATGTCTGTCCACAATGTGCTTCGAGCCAGCCTTTGGCACGCAAAGAGAAAGGTGTCCACTCGACAAGATCGGGTTGCGTATCGGCAGGGGGACGATAGATAGGCTTCGCACCATCCTCAATCGTCCCCTGGAGCGCGATCAAACGTGAGACGGGATTGCCACGAAGATTCATCTCATGCCACTCGATCTCCTCCTTCACATCGGGAAAACATCCTTGCAAAGCCTCTGGCAAGATATCGTAGATGACATAGCTGTCTCCTGCCGCGACGCCCTCTAACCTCGCGCCACGAAGTGGTCGTTTGGCTTCCGCTTCGAGGTCCTGCAATAATGTGTTCGCGGTGGGTGTTTGGGCGTACCACTTACCGATAAAGTCGAGCCCTCTTTTGTGTCGCTTGGGGCTCGTCCCGTTGGTCACATCGGAGAGGACACTTACGTCAAAACCGAGGAAGAATGCGTCCGCAGAGGTCGCAGTCACACATACATTGGTCGCCACACCACAGATGACGAGTGAGTCCACCTCTCGGCGGTCCAATTCTTCCTTGAGAGCAGTCTCTGTAAAGGCCGAGTACCATCGTTTCTCGACGACCACATCTTGTGAGGAGTCGATCATCCCTTCGACGAGAGGGAAAAAGGCCGCTCCCTCTTCACCTCGGACACAACAGGCTTCTTTGCCAAAATGAGTGCTCGCGAGAAAATCGTTGTTAGGGGGGACACCTTGTTTGGCTTCATCGGAAGGCATCACTGGCCGTGGCGCAGGCTTTTCTTTCCAATCACTGTAGACAGAACGGACCCACACGATTGGTTGTGAGGTCTCTCGAAAGGCGTGCACGATGCGCGCGAGATTCGATATCAAATGACTGGAAGGAATGAATTTGGCACCAAACATCCCACCAGGACTGAGAAATTCATTTTGCATATCGATCACAACAAGCGCTCTCATCTTCGCTCCTTTTGTTCCATTAGACAGTTTGAAACGACTTCTTGTACATATCGAGATAGACGTCATTCACGAATCTTGGGACGTGAGCACGTTGGCTCGTGTTCAATTTTTCAGGATATAGCGGTTGAGCAGTTGCCAGGGGGACAGGATACAGTGATTGTCAGGGGAGCGTAATGAGGCGGATACGGTGGTTTCCAGTGTCTGCAACAAAGAGACCTGTACCTTTGACGTAGATAAGATCATTTGGGGAGCGGAAACGTGCATCATCGGCTTTCCCATCAACATCTCCGGGCGTTCCACACTTTCCAGCGAAGGTCGTGACGTTGCCATTGCTGATTTTGCGGATACAATGATTTCCTGTATCTGCGACATACATATTGCCGTTCCCATCGCTGGCAATCCCTCGTGGGCTTCTAAATTCCGCCTGTAATGAGGTACCATCTATATAACCGATGCCGCCGCTGCCTGCAAAAGTTGAGACTGTGGATGTCGTATCGACAAGGCGAATCTTGCTGTTTTGGCTATCAGCAAAATACAAATCCTTACCATTCAACAATATCCCCATTGGACCTGAACACAAGGCATCCGCAAGTGAGCCATCAATAAAACCTCTCCCCTTCATTCCGATCAACGTGGTGATTTGTCCACTCTTAACCAAGCGCACAGCGTGTTTGGACTGCTGCGTCACATACAATCGATCGTCTTGGGTGTCATATGCCAATCCAGTCGGTGCTATGATGGCAGTTTTGGACGCACTCACAGGTCCTTCAACGAGGGCACCTGTGCTTGCTCCACTCCCTGCAAAGGTAGAGACCATTTGGCTTGAGAGGTTCACCTCGCGAATACGGTTATTCTTTGTATCCGCAACAAACAAGCTCCCATTCCCATTCAATGCAAGTCCTTGTGGTTCATAGAACCATGCTTTCGACCCAAGATCGTCCTTCATCCCAGGAACACCACCGCCTGCAAGGGTTGCAACGTTGCCTTGTAAGGTCATCTTCCGGATGACGTGGTTGTTTGTATCGGAGATGTAGATGTTTCCAGAGGTGTCAGCGATCAGATTATGAGGTGCGTTAAATTTTGCCAGCGTTCCTTGCCCATCTTTGTAACCAAAGACACTTCCGGCAATAGTAGAGACGAACACACAACCGCTACACGTTACATCGGGTGTCTTTTCAACAGCCACTTCTGGTGTTGTTGGCTCAGGCGATGTCTCGACACGACTCTCCGGCTGTCTTTCAGCCCCCGCATCAACAGCGTCGTCGACAACTGGCTCTTGTGTTGGCTCCACCTTCTGCTCTTGGGTAGACTCAGAGGTCTCGCAGTTGTCATCGACCTGACCATTACAGTCATCGTCCTTTTGATTGCACACCTCTTTAGAGGGAACGATCTGTGATTGACAGGTTCCCCAGCGTCCTTGTGCATCACATTTCTTCTCTCCAGCGCGACACACACCCATCTTGGAAGTCCCCTCAGGGCCAGTGTAACAAGCACGCACGTCTCCTTCTTTGCAGTCGGTGCAGTTGGGTTCACAATCTCCCCAGTACATCGCCTTGAGATAATCAGGCTGACATGTTGAAATCCCGGTTCGACATGTGCCACCAAATGGCTGTTCGATCACACATATCTTCTGTGCCCCTTTCGCTTTGCACTCTTCTCGCGCAAAAGAGACACAAACACCCTGTGCCTGTCCGTCGACCTTCTGACATACTCCCCGATACCGTTGGTTGTTACACTCACAATTCTGTGTACAAGGGCTATTGGCAGGATCGAGGAGCTGCGCGCTCGCTTGATCCTTTGCGTCGTCACAATCCGCAAGATCAGAGCAGGCTTGGAGTTGGAACAAAGAGACACAACACACTGTAAAGGCGAACAAAACCAATCGAAAATACATCATAGCTTCCTCAAATACGACAAGTGAACACTCCCCTCACAGCAGAAGTCATTTTGTGCGAAGGCGGAAACCCAACATACCACAAAAAGCCACAGGCTTGCTATTGTACCTAAGAAGCGCTATCTATCTCAACGCACGCAGCACGAGCTGCTCCACCAAAAAGAACAAAACCCTGCACAGGCGTTTTGCACATAGAGGAAGAAGGAGAGTACCGAATGACATTGGATGAATTGGTCGACAATTTCGAGTTCTTGGGAGATTGGGAAGAGCGCTATCGATACATCATCGATTTGGGCAAGAAACTCCCCCCTATGCCCGAAGAGGCCAAGACTGAAGAGAATCTTGTGCAAGGCTGTATCAGCAAAGTCTGGATGACAGCCAACGTCCACGATGACCAAGAGCCTACAAGAATCGAGTTTATCGCGGACAGTGACGCATTCATCGTCAAAGGATTGATTGGGATCGCGTTGATGCTCTACTCGGATAAAACGCCTGAGGAAATTCTGGCGTTGGACATCAGCAACTTGTTCGAGCGCTTGGGCTTAGACGAGCACCTGACAGTCAACAGAAGGAATGGGTTTCAGTCGATGCTCAACAGGATCAAGTCCATCGCAAAAGAAGCGCAAGCATAAGGTCGTTGGGTACAAGGAAAGTTTTAGAGGGGAGTGGAGAGGATCAGTCAGCAGCGATGGTCTTCTCCATACGACGGGTTAATCGTTCGAGTCCTGCGCCAGCAAACTTCTTCTGGATCTCACCATCTTTATAAATGACATTGTAAGGCAAGTCAGTGACTTCGGCGAGCCAGGGGTTGTCGCGCTTGAACTTGATCAATCCTGGTTGATCGATCAAGAGCTTCCCAAAGCGCACGTGGGACCACGTCTCGTCCTCTGCGAGGAAGGTGTTGAGCTCCTCAGTCCAAGCATTGCACGCAGCACAGTCTTTTTTGCCAAGCATCAACACAACACGAGGTGCCGCGAGAAAATCGTCGAGGTTTTTTCTATCGAGCATTTCAAGTTGACTCATAAGATATCTCCTTGTGATTCAGTTCATTTAAAGGGGCCTCAGGATGCCCCACAGCAGGCCAAGATGGCCATAGGCAAACCGGGACGCAAGGGCCCAAACGCAAAAAGGGCGTCGATGACTCGACGCCCTTTTTACAGAGGGTATCTTGCGATTGGATTAGCCAGCGAAATCATCGCCTTTGTTCCAGTCAGCGCCGCAGAGACCACCACTTTGGAGAGCCTGGACTGTGCGGAGAGTTTCTTTGGGGCTACGGCCTGCGTCGAGGTCGTTGACGACGACGGAGCGCACAACGCCTTTGTCATCGATGATGACAGTGCCGCGGAAAGCGATACCAGCGTCTTCTTTCAAGACACCAAAAGCACGGCTTACGCTGTGGTTGGTATCAGCCAAGACGGGGTGAGTGATTTTGTTTGCGAAGGTTTTACCATCTTCGAACCATGCTTTGTGGCTGAAGAAGGAGTCAGTGGATGCACCAATGACTGCGACACCATCATCATCAAAATCGTCGACCAATTCTTGGAATCCGCGGATTTCTGTGGGACAAACGAAAGTGAAGTCGAGTGGATACCAGTAGATGACGTGCCATTTACCTGCGTAGTCACTGCTGCTTACAACTTTTTCTTCGCCATTCACGTATGCAACGGATTTCCATTCTGGAGCTTGTTGTCCGACCTGAGCCATGTTCGTTTCTCCTCATCTGAACTGATGTATCTAGTGAGTCATGGGGGGTGTCCCCATTTCGAATGTCTTTTCATAGACTGGTGCATATCTGTGTCTGGATCACATAATTGTCAAGAAAAAACTTGCATAAAACACCGAATCATATTCGATTCTAGATAGATACACATTTGTCACTCCCAACCATCCCTCCCCAACAGCAGATCGAATCATTCGTGGACAAGTGGAAAGAGCGACCTCAACGCCTAGCGGGCTTCCACACCTTTTTCCAGCGTCGGCGCTTCACCCACTTTTTACGGCTCTTGCTCCACTCCCATACGAGGCGATACTGTCGGACCCATTTGCCTTTACCGAGCTTCTTGTACGTCCTTCGTGCAGAAGGCTTCGTGCGAGAAGGTGGGTCAGGATCTTTCATGATCAGTTTCTCACGCTCGACGGGTTCAGGAGCGTTGCCTTCTGGTTCCGTCAAAAAGTAAAACACAGCGACCAACGCAGCGAGTCCAAGCAGCACCCACATAAACTGAAGAGACCAACCAAAGACCCCTAGCCATACAGTCGATTTGGGCTTCTTCTTTCCTCTTTTTTTCCGGTTAGAAGGTGCTTGCTGTGTGGGCGGCGGCGTTGTGATCCTGGGCGCTCGAATCTCCGCCTCCCTTGCAGGTTTTCTCCCAAGCCCAAGCTCATCATCACTCGGAAGAATGCCACCAAACACAGACGCTGGTTGCTGTTGGGGAGCTGGTGCCTGCTGCGCTGGCGTTTGCTCTCTTCGGGCGTGTGGTGGGACACTCCCGCTCGGAGGCGACGATTCAGGGAGATCATCCCAACTACCCCACTCGTTTTTTGGTGTGCTCATACTCTCTCCTGTCGGTAACGATTGTCTTTTGGTCTCGATCACCTCGGACAACAAAATGGGCTCTAGGTCGGCAGTCTCTTGGAGTGATAAAGGCTCTTCCATTGCGGCCATTTCAAGGATTGAGTTGCGCAACGAAGAGAGATCATGAGTCGCCTGCACTCGAGGCCGCTCAGGTTGACTGTTTTGGTCTTCAAAGAGATCTTCGAGTGTCTTTCCCAGCTGCGCGCCAGACAAAAAACTCGCCTCAGACTCAGAGACGGTCGCATCCTCTGCGTGCAATAACGCCTCAAGCAGCTCCTCACACGAATCAAAGCGCGCCTCGGGTTCTTTTTCGAGACACCTGAGAATGATCTGTTCGAGGACAATTGAGAGCTCTGGCACATACTGGAGTGGTGAAGGCGCAGGTTCGCGGATATGGGAGTAAATAAGCGCGCTCTCCTTACCAGAGAATGGAAATCGCGCTGTCGCCATCACGTACAAAATGACCCCTAAACTGTAGATATCCGCACGATGATCGACTCTTTTGCTGTCCAACAGTTGCTCAGGCGCTGTGTAGCGAACCGTCCCCATCACAGAGCCCGTCTGTGTCATCCCGACCTCACCTTCTTCTAACGCTTTCGCGATCCCAAAGTCCGTGAGTTTAGGGACAATCTTCTCTCCTTCGAGTTGCAGGAGAATGTTGTCAGGCTTCAGATCTCGGTGCACGATCCCTTGCTTATGAGCGTACCCTATCGCGTCGAGGATAGGGAGCATAAGCTCAATGATAGCGTCGAGTGAAAGAGGTGCATTCGCCTGTTTAAGCAGCTTCTTGAGATCTTGCCCCCCAACCCACTCCAAGATCAACCCTGTCAACATGTCTTCTTCGACGACATCGACAAGGCGAACGATATGTTGATGTCGCAAGCGAGCCTGCAAATAGGCTTCGTGATGAAATCTCTCTCGGACGTGAGCGATTTGTTCTTTGTCGAGGGTAGGCAAGAGGATCTTCATGGCAAAATGAGTGTTGTCTTCGAGTCTTCGAACACGGTATACCCACGAAGTCCCTCCCTTCCCAACAAACTCTTCGATGAGATAACGTTCCGATGCAACGGCGCCTATCAATGACTCAGGAGAGAATGAAGTTAACTTTTCGATCAAATTGCGCTGCACAGTGGATCCTTGTTGACGTCTGAAGGACACCCAACACTATGAATGACCTTTGGAAAGAGGGAAGTTTTGCTCTTTCGTAGCGTAGCACCCACCGATCCACTCGTCAAGCCATATAGCTCCCGTCCAATCATCCCCTAAACATCCCGACAGCATCGAACATACTTCACTTACAAATAGGATCCGTTCAGATAAAAAAAGTCACCCCTCAGTAGGCCAAAAAGATAACCCTTCTACGCGACCAGCCTGAGTCGCTTGTCAGCTTGACGAATCGTGATCTTTTGTGACCAGCGGAGATCGATTCGATCGGCCTCCAGACCATCACCAAACACCACTCCACCGACATTCATCTCACTCGTCAGTGTCAGCGCTTCTTCCCTTTGTAAGATGCCCTCTGTCAACTCCGTTTGTGTCGCAACACTCGGAAAAGCTTCACGCACAAAGAAGATCAAGCGAGGAGACTCTGGAGCAGGCAGTGGCAGTCGACAACGCCTCGCCCGATGGATGGACTGCGCCCACCCTGTCGCGCCAGTCCCTGTTGAGACGATCACCCCCGAAGAAGAATGACGTTCCTTCGACTCTCCCCACTCGATCACATACCGCGCGGACTGGTGAGAGCGATGTCCCATAAAGATCTCGTTGAGGGCGTACAAACATTGACCATCATCGGTCCGCGCTTCAACCATCGCACGAGACTCCAAACGAACGCGCCTTGCGGCTGTTTGTTGCAACAATGTCTCTGCGACGTCAGGTCGATGCTTGACCAGGACACCATCAAAACGCCGAAAGTTCGGATTGATACCAATAACAGATTGACCTTCTAGATACTTGGCTGCGTTGGCGACAAGTCCATCCTGTCCGACAGCCACGACGAGATCTTCTGGTTCAAATAGAAAGCGATCCAGATCGCGACGGGATATTTTCATACGACGCCACTTGCGCGGGATCGCACGTAACACCCTGTCAATCGCCTGGGCCTGTTCTTTCTCCCTCATGAGGACGTCCTCAATGTCGCGCCCTCGGTGCTTCAAATAAAACGCCGCTTGCCCGTGTGTCCCGTGTGTTGCCAACAACTCCTCGTACTCACTCGGACGATACAGCACGACCACTCGGGGGACCATCTTACACCTCCCGTTCGAGATGTTTGGTGCCCGCATCAGCCAGACGCGTAAGGATTGGACCCAACATCTCAGGGCTGATCGTCAGGTGTTCAACATCAGGTAATTGACCGGCAAACTCACGAACTGTCAAACCAATCAACACCTGCGCTGGTAGACCTTTGTATAGCTGCACACGTTCTTTCTCGGAGTCCATCTGTGCGTCGGAGACCAAACGAATACTCTCTGCCTCAGATTCGCTCTCCAACTTGCGCCGCTGTGCGTGGGCGAGCGCTTCGATCTTCATCGACTCCGCTTGCTCTTGCATCCGTTTGCGCTCATTTTGACCTTCCTGACCGATCAAGTCTTCTTGACGACGTGCCAACTCGATGCGGTTTTGTAGCTCATTCTCCGCGATCGCACGCTCTCGCTCAACAGCCAACGCACGACGCTCAAAGGTCGCCTTGTCGGCCTCTTGCTGGATCGACTCTCTCGTCGGCATTTGAAGCGCCTTCTCCACCTCGGCTGTCGGACGAATCCCTGCAATCCGCAAAGATACAATCTCAATCCCCATTTCGGACAGGCTCTGATCGTCCCCCAAACCATTGCCAATGCGCTCTCGTAACGCCTCCACACCGGAGACGAGGATCTCTTGCAGTGATGTCTGTGTCAGATACTCCCATGCGAGCTGCTGTGCCAGCTCTGTCAACAACTGAGACATTTGCTCCAATGGCTGCTTGCGCCACTGCCCCGTATCAAGATCCACACTAAAATCGACACGGCTCGCGAGCGTCTCAGGCTCATGTACACGCCACGTCACCACAGCCTGGATCGTCACCTCCTGAAAATCCTGTGAACGCCCATGAAACAATATAGGAAGCTCTCGATCGTCCATCGGTAACTCCGCAACACTGGAAGAGAGTGGCAAAAACCAAAACGCCAACCCGCGTCCCTTCTTTGTCAACTGACCAGCACGTGAAAACAACACATACGAGCTCGTCTCCGCACGAAGATGTCGCCAAAATATCAAACGGGTCATATCAGCCATTGGTCTTCTCCTTCGATGCTCGCCCTTCCCGTATACACACCACAGCCCCACGAACAACATGATTCTCTCGTTTCACGCTCACTCGTCTTCGCCTGTCATTCATGCATTTCAACAATGAATAACCTCGTATACATCGGGAATACATCACAGCATCTCCTGTTCATGATAGATATATGCACAACACATATATGCAATTCATATATATGCACACCGCATCAAAGTCAAGCAAAAAGAAGGACACCCTGATCTCCCTGTCTTTCAGACTTGACAATCGCGCATCAATAGAGGTATTCACGCAGATCTTTGACAGTCGGTGTCAAAAACAAGAACAACACACCAACACCAGACATACCGGTAACGGGTACATGCAAGAACATAGAGCGAGATATTCAACCCCCCTTCACAACGTGTGCTTCCTTTTGCTGTTGATGCTCACTTTGCTGGGGACGAGCCACACAACATACGCCAAGAAAAAGACTCTTCGCTTCGAAGGCACCGTCCTGGAAAAAGGTCGTCGTGAGCCTATCGAAGCTGCAGGTGTCTTCATTAAAGAACTACGCAGAGGTGCCTACACAGACGCCAACGGTAAGTTTGTCCACACACTCCCTCCTGGAACCTATACACTGTTGATTAAGCCCCTCGGCTTCGTCGCCTTCAAAAAGAAGATCACGCTCACCACATCCACCAACAAGACCTACTACATCGAGCCTGACCCCAACACGCGCTTTCAATCCTCCACCAAAGAGCGCCGATTCAAAGAAAGCTCCCAACAACAAAGCATGAATCGCAAACAGCTCGCGAGGATGGCAGGTGGTCTCGGTGGCGATCCACTCCGGGGGATTCAGAACTTCCCAGGGATCGCACGTGCCAGTCGGACAAATGGTGACATCATCGTCCGTGGCGCTTCCTTCGCGGACACGGGCTTTTATGTAGATGGACACAAACTCCCCATCCTCTACCACTTTGGTGCCGGCCTCACAGTCATGAACAGACGCTTTCTTCAGCGTATTGAGTTCTTTCCTGGTGGCGCACCTCTTCGTTACGGTCGACTGACAGCTGGACTCGTATCGATCGAGAGTCGCAGCGCACAACCCAAGACCGTCCACGGCGAGGCGTACATCAGCTTCGCAGGCGCAGGCTTCTACCTAGAGCTGCCACTTGGCGCAGGCTGGACCCTCAGCGCCGCGATGAATCGCTCGTACATCGACGCCTTCTTCTCGCTCTTTACGCCGGACACACTCACAGGACACTTTTGGGACTACCAAGCCAAGCTCAGTTGGCGCAACAAGCACCACTCCCTCTCCTTCTTCTTGCTTGGCTCTGATGATGTCCTCAACTACGAAGGACTCAAAGAAGGTGGCGAAGTCCCTGTCATCGGACGAGACAAAAACGTCACAGATCTCCGATTTGTCCGACTGATTAGCAAATATATTTACACACGAAAGATCTTGACCTTCCGCGCAAGTCTGGCATTTGGCTTCAACCAAGATGGCAAAGAGGACTCTCTTCAACGACGAAACAATTGGGAGTGGCCTGTCGAGCTACGTATTGACACTCTGCTCCAACTGCACAAGACCTTTCGTTTGAGCTTTGGGCTTGATGGTGTGTGGAGCCTTCATCACTTTGATGTAAAGACACCACAAACAGACGTCACAAGTTTCCCATCCCCAGCCCCCAACCCAACGTATCTCGAAGATACCAACCAGAAAATCCTCACCGCCCCAGCCCTCTATCTTTCGACGCGTTGGGAACCCGCAAAAGATATCGTGTTACAAGCTGGTGTGCGAGGTGATATGTTCATGACAGAAGGAAGGATGCGTTTTGGCATCTCCCCCCGACTGTCTGCAAGTGTGAAGGTCCACCCCAAGTGGCGACTTCTCCTCGCAACAGGTCTTTACAACCGTGCCCCATCGATCGAGCAATGGTCTACTGAGCAAGGTACACCGACGCTCGATCTACAAAAAGCCTTTCAAGTCGCTGGTGGTTTTGAATTTCGACCACTTCGACAATTTAAGCTACGAATGCAAGGCTTTTACAATCACATGTACGACCTGATCACCCCCTCAGGTGCCCCGATCTCCAACGAAGGTGCCTTCCTGATTCAGAACTATACCAATCAAGGGTTTGGTCGAGGGTACGGACTCGAACTTCAGGCAAGACTGCACCCTCTGCAAAATCTTTCGGCATGGGTCACATACACATTCTCTCATGCAGAGCGGGGTGTACGCCCCTCAGAGACATACACTCTCTACGAATTTGACCAACCACACATCCTCAACTTGATGGTCATGTGGCGCATTGGAGGAGGCTGGTTCATCAACGCTCGCTTCCGTATGGCGAGTGGTAGCCCCACACCTTCCTTACAGAGGGTGATCTACGACGCTGATACGGATGATTACAAAGCGACCTTGAGTCTGGAGAATGACGATCGTCTACCGACCTTCCACCAGCTCGATGTCCGCGTGGAAAAACGTTGGGTATTCCAACACTGGGTGCTCAGTTTTTATCTGGATCTTCACAACCTGTACAACGCTAGAAACGCTGAAGAATTCCGCTACAACTACAATTACACGGAGCGTCGGCCGATCAACGGATTGCCATTCTTCCCGGCCTTTGGTGTAAGGGGGACATTCTGATGAAGAAGATACTCTGCACAATACTCCTTGGGTTGTGGACGCTCTTTGCCTGCCAAGGCCCACCAGAACCTCGTGAAGAGATCAATGAACTTCGCGTCCTCGCGATCCGCGCAGAACCTCCCACAGCCAAACCCGGTGACAAGGTCAAGCTCGACGTCCTGACGACATCACCAGACCAACAGACAGTGACCTATCAGTGGTTCTTGTGTACCTCCCCTGAGCAGGCCTCTACAGGATGTCATGAAGACAGCGCGGCGACAAAACTTGGGACGACAAAAGACACAACGCTCGACATCCCACAAAACGCTCTCGACAATCTCGATGAAGTCGAGACCCTCCGAGGGCGCTATCTCATCGTGACGCTCGTCGCCAAAGGTACAGAGAAAGAAGTCATCGCGACGAAGCGCATCGTCGTTTCGACTAATCAACAAAACAACAACCCGACGATCACCGGTCTGACACTCACTCCAGAAGGTGAGACCACGCCCCTCACAGAGCCATACAAAGGCAAGCTGGAGACTTCGTACACACTGCTTCCAAAGGTCACAGCGGACAGTCAAGAGAGTTACACTCGTGTGACCGCACAAAACGAGAAAAAGCAAGACAAAGAGGTTTTGTTTTACTCTTGGTATACGAGTAAAGGTTCTTACAGCAAAGGATATCTCAGTCAGTCACCCGACCCACAAAACACCTACATCTCCCCCAAAGAAGCGCCCGGCAAACCTGTGACGATCTTCTTACTTGTACGGGATGGACGCGGCGGCGTTGACTGGCTCACCAAAGAGATCACAATCGAATAATACCCCCTCAGTCCATCCTCTCAAACGCTCATCCGTCGACGACCCTCTTTTGTCCCCTTTTTTCCTTAGCATAGCCTGACTCCTCAAGTGGAGTGTCGTCATAGCGCACCTTTGAGAGGATTCCCTCCAGCAAAGGCCTCATCTTGTTAAGCTGCTCTGATTTGATCATAAAGTTCCACAAGGGCTCGAACTTCTTCCAGCCACCGGCATACGCAAAGTGCTTGAGTTTGTGTTTGTGTGCATCATGTTGGAGGCTCGCCTTTAAGATAGAAGGCCAACTGTAAAAAGCTTGATACGCCCAATCATACCCTCGCTTTAGCTGTTCAGCAGAGAGCTTCTTGGTCTCGTAGACCACATGTCGCGTGTCGTAAAGGTCCCAATTCTTCGTCAAAATACGCCCCTCCTCCTCCATCCTGCGGAATAACGCCGTCCCAGGGTAAGGGGTCAGGATATGAAACGTCGCGGTTGTGATTCCAGATGAGACCGCCCAGTCAACAGTCCTCTTGAACACATCCTCGTCATCATCGTCGAGTCCAAAGACAAAGCTGCCGTTGATCATAATGCCTAAGTCATGGAGTCGTTGAATGGCTCGCTGATAATCTCGTCCGAGATTTTGCTTTTTGTTGCTCGCTTCGAGATTTTTTGGGTTGAGTGTTTCAAACCCGACAAACAGACTCCTCAGACCAGCTTCAGCAGCCTGCTCGATCAAATCCCCGCGCAAGATGGAATCGATCGTCGCAGCCCCTTGAAAGAGACGTCCCATCCCCTTCATCCCCTCGAACAGCTCTGACGCAAAACGTCTGTGTCCTAAGAGATGATCGTCGAGAAAGTACAGATGCTTTCCTGGCAGACGTTCGATCTCATGGAGCGCATCGTCAACTTGTTGCACGTAAAAGGACTTCCCGCCCTCGAAGAAAGCATCCTTATAACAGAAGTCACAATGATGAGGACATCCTCTCGTCACAACAATCGAGTTAGGCACCAAGTATCGTGAACGGTGGATCAAATCTCTGCGTACTTTGGGGATATGTTTGAGTGTCCTGACACTTGAGAAGTAACTAGCCTTCGGTTGTTTGTTGCGAAAGTCCTCTAAGAACGCAGGAAAAGTCTCTTCTCCTGGACCGAGAAAGATCGCGTCAGCGTGGGGTGCAGCTTCTTCTGGAAGGGAAGTGACATGCAAACCACCGAGCGCCACAAAACAACCTCTCTTTCGATACATATCGGCGATCTCATAGGCCCGATATGCGTTTGTAATGTACACCTGAATCACAACGAGATCAGGTCGATCAGAGAGCTCTAACGTCTGCACGTGTTCGTCTTCGAGCACAGCCTCGTCCTCCTCCGAAAGATACGCGGCGAGCGTCGCGAGTCCCAAAGGAGGAAACAACGAATACTTGATAGGCCGCCAATATGGACTCTTTGCTTCAGTCAAAGCGGGCAGGATAAACTTCACCTTCATCGGACGCACTCCTCTCCCATCAGTAGACATCTAAGATCTACCAATAAACATACTCAAACACGTTTTTTCTTCATACATCATAAGCCTTTGCATGAACGCAACATGAACTTTGTATGAATTGAAGGAGAAATCTTTCTGCTCATGTGAAATCTTTTTTTGCCCCATTCACTCACACCAAAATGAACCCGCCCCTGAAATGACACGTCACAGTACCTAGCACATACTCTAGCAGTGCCAAGCAAAAAGACCTTCCAATCGATACCAAGGAGAAAAACAATGGTGTCCCCAAGTGAGTCTTACCTTCATGATCGTCTGTTGATTTTTCGCGGTTTGTACGATGTAGACAGCGCTGACGCGCTCTTTGAGACGCTACATGACCAGATCGAATGGCTACATCCATACTACGACAATGCCGACGAAAGAAGAGTCTACATCCCTCGTCTCACTGCCAACTACGGTGAAGCCTCCTATAACTACTCAGGACTGACCTTCACCCCAAAACCCTGGACACCTCAACTCAAACAGCTCAAACAGAACGCCGAAGCTCTCTCTGGCGAGACCTTCAACGCGCTCATCTTACAACAATACCGCGATGGACAGGACAGGGTGAATTGGCACTCCGATGACGATCCATGTGTTGGCACAAATCCCACTATCGTCTCGTTCTCTTTTGGTGCATCAAGAGACTTTGTGTTCCGTGCAAAAGACGACAAGAAAGAAAAATTACACCTGCGTATTCATCACGGTGATGGCGTGATTATGCGAGGCGACCTTCAACATACGCACGTCCACAAGGTGCCAAAAGAAGCGACAACAGAGACACGAATCAATCTCACATTTCGCAAGATTGTCGCGTAAAAATGCAAACAAATCAACCAAAAAACATAGCCTCTTCGAGGTCGCGCTGAGCCTGATCGAGTGTCTCATCATCAGTCTGTGGGATGGGTTCACCTTCGAGTCTCAGATGAACATGTCGATTGGCCCAGATCCGCCCATTGGGGTGGGCCTTGGGGTGCTCATTCGAGGGGAAAGAAGCGATCGACTGTTGGGAGCCCTTCATCCTGATATGAAGGGTATTTCCACGAACGAGCGACCACCAGGGCTTGGGATCATCAAGCGCCTGGAAATCATGCCAACCATGAAGACGTTCAAGTGCCATCGGCGTTGGCTCCCAAAAATATCGCTTGGTCGTCTGCGATTCTCCCTCGACATCAATCGTAATCCAAGAAGTGAATGGATCGTCCTTATCGAGCTCACGAGAGGCGATCTGCTCCCCCCTCTCAATGTTCCAGAGAATCAACGCCTCCCCCGCTCCAGAGGACGCCAACATGCGACCATCCAATGACACAAACATCGAATGAATCTCCGCTTTATGTCCACGCAAGCGATGCAACAATCGCCCCGTCTCCACATCAAAGACATGGATAATATGCGGTCGCTCGGCCTGCCCCGCGAAGAGATATCGATGGTCCCAAGAAAACAAAAGCTTGCTGTATTCAACCTTCCCGTACAAGAACGTCTCCTCCCCACCAATCTCGTACACAAACAAACCATCACGCGCACGAGACCAGACGGCGATCATATTCCCGTCCTTTGAGAAGGCGATCTCATCGCTCGCACCTGGACGCAATCTTGTCTTATGTGTTGAGAGCTTCTGTCCTCGCTCCACCTCCCAACAATGTATCCCACGCTCGACCTTGAGTAGCCGTTCGTTTGTGAGCATATAGTTGTGTTGTGGAGGACCACCTTCAAGGTAGTGGATCACGGGGTCATCGAGGATAGAGATCAGCTCGCCGCTCTCTCCATCAAACAACCATGGGCGTGTGTACAAACGCCTCCCATCAGGAGAAAACCGAACCACTCCAGTGTTCCGATGAAGTCTCGGATTGAGTGACTGAACCTTGGAGATATCCCAGATCGTGAACAAGCCCCTCCCATCGACCCCCGCCAGCTTTGAACGATCTTCAGAGAGTGCAAGCGCCTGTGGAGAGTGACATAAACCCTCCAGGCGCCATGCCTCATCCCATGTCCCCACCTCCAAACAGGTCGTCGCCGGCCCTCTTCCTAATAGAAGCAACGCTTCGTCGGAGGAGAAGCCCACAAAGTCGTATGTACTGTGTTCATGAAGCTGAAATGCCAACGTACAACGAGGAATCGCTTCGGTATAATCGACACGCCAGACACCGAGAACACCATCGTAATCAAACTCCCAACCGTACATCACAAGCCATTGACCAGAGGGAGAAAAGAGCGCGTTCATCGTCCCCGCATCCTCTGAAATCTCAGCGCTCGCGATGGTCACGACATCTGTATGTGTTTCTGCATCCTCGATCGCAACGCCATCAAATCCAAGTGAGCGCAGCGACCAACGTCGATCGGGTGTTTGGTGGCGTTGATAGGAGAGCGTGCCGGAATACTCTTCGATGGAACCGTCAGCCCACGACCACGCAAACGAGCGGCGCATCAACTGTCCAGACTGCCATCGTCGAATGGTGAACAACATCGACGTCTGCGCGCTGGAAAACTCGATATCACCATCCGCATAACCTGACATCGTGAGAAATGTTTGTGCGAGCAGACCGTGCCCCAAAGGAACAGCTGGCGGACGAAGCGCACGAAGCCATGTAAAATCAGGCTCAAATGAGCGCCGCACTTCCCACCACCGCTCCAAAATTTTATGCAGTGGGTATTGTTGCGTCGTCTCCCAATAGCGATGAGTGCTGTTTCCGATATAGCGCTCGAATTTCTCGACATTGGGACAATCGTACCACCAGCATCGATACCACAGACATTGGAGCAACGCATGGGGATACAAACACAAAAACGCAGCGTCGAGTTGAACAGCCTCTTTGAAGAGAGACAACACATGCCACTCAGGAGAAGACCTGACAACCTGTGCCATGCCTCCATCAAAAGCCTCACAAAGCCCCTTCACACCATCAGCAGATAGGATATCTTCCAGATACGACAAGTCGATCAACCGCTCAAAGACAGCTTCATTCGCCATATATTCATACACCTTCCGTACATCAAAAACACAACGAGACGGTCCTATCGTCAAGACAAAAACACAATAAGACGGTCTTATCGTAGAAACCCCTCAAACAATCGTCAAGTGGAGAGCAAGCGAGCGATCAATTGATCATAGTGCATCGCGACATACAGCAAGGTCATCAGATTGGCGTAGAAGATTGTCGGCAAACACCAAAACAAGAAGACCCAAATGGACGACTCATTGAGATACACGATGAACATCGAAAGAACCAAACCTAAGTAGAGGTCGGCGCTAATCTGACGAAACCAAAGGTACGGATAGATCGTTTTAACAGTTCTGAAAAAGTTCTCTTTTGGATGGATGTACAGCGAATACCCCAAAAACCCCAGATACATCGCCCACACGACATATTTTCCGAATGGATACGCCCCACGGCTGGCAAAAAGTGGCTCTCGCCTCATCCAGATGAGGGCGATCAATACAAGCACAAAGTACACAACCCACAAGAGATGGCGTTTGAAAAAGCGGACCATTTTGACCTCCTACAACGGCCGTCTTTTCGTGCCCGGCCTATGGTGATTGACACTTCCCATAGTAGCAGATTTCGTTGGCTTGACAAGCGACCCCACACCCACCGCAGTTGTTCGCGTCTTGCTGTGTATTTGCACATTGGTTGCCACACTTCGTCGTCGAAGCAGGACACTGACAGGCTCCCCCCACACAAACGCTGCCGTTTAAACAAGCCGTCCCACAAGCGCTGCAGTGTTCATCATCTGTTTGTAAATCATGACATGTGTTGCCACACATCGTTTGCCCCGCGGTACAAGTCTGTTTGCACACACCTTGCTGGCAAGTGAAGCCAGTATCGCAAATATTGCCACACGCACCACAGTGGACCCGATCGCTTGTTATATCGACACAACCATCAGCACACCTTATCTTACCTGCGGCACAGAGCGTGGGACCACAAACCCCATCAAAGCATGTCTCTCCAGGTTCACAGGCGAGACCACATCCTCCGCAGTTCTTCACATCTGTGAGGACGTCCACACACCTCCCATTACAACGAGACGACTGGAAGAAGCAATATGATAAGTCGCTTTGGCAAGACGTCCACTGATTCGCGATACGACTCGGCCATAATTGAAGATGTCCTTTTGGATCGAGTGTGACCTGCTCCACAAAGGGAGCATATACTTGTACAATGTTCTGCTTTTTCATCGAGAGCGGATCAAAGAGAGTGTATCCTTTATAGGCTCCTTGCGCATATAAGATATGAATCCGCCTTTGTTTATCCATAAACCATCTCAGCATTGTGGACCAGGGTGGACGGTACACACCGATACTTCCAGACGGCGCGACATAGGATGCACCAAAAGACACCGTCTGTATATGTTTTCCAGCAGCATTATACTTTTCAATAGACAACTCGGCGCGATTGATTTTCGTGTAACATTTTGTTGCGCCACATTCACACACTGCCGATTCAGAGGACACAGTCAAAAAGATGTAATCCCCACGACCATCTTTTGCCATGTGAAGGACCTTTCTGGGAACGGTCAATAACAACTTTGTCTGCCCTGTGCGAAGATCTGTCTGATAAATCTCATCTTTGTAAGAGTATAGTGAATCTGTGAATGTGTTGTTGGTGTTTGTACACGTTTTCAACAGCTTCACTTTGATGGATTTCTTCGTGTAGCGAACATGTCCATCATCGAACCACCCGCCGTACTGTTGCATATACATGTTTTTTCGCTGTTGCAAGCGCGCAGCGCGCAAAAAGGACGCTTTGGCATGAGTATCCCTTCTTGCAGAGAGCAAATTGCCTTGGGGATCAAATGTGAGCAATGCCTCGTTTGTGTTTCCAGCCACAAAAGGATGTGGAACCCCCAACTGCAAACGCGAGAGAGGTGATAGTTTGATCCTGACATAGATGTCTTTTCCGATAACAGCACCAGAGATATCATTGAGAGAGTTGGACATAAAAGTCTTGATCCAGGAAACTGTTCCATAGAAGTCCGCACGAAGTACGTAGATATGGTACAGCCCTGGCTTTTGTATTTTCGGCTGGATGGTAACAGAGCCATTGTAGGTCAGTGACGTTTGGAAAAACCCAACGACGATACGCTCTCCAGAAGGAAGATAATCCATAAACAGGACCGCATGTTTGGGAGACGCCAACTTCAACGGACTGTCACATAGATAAGAGCACGACGTAAACTCATCGATTCGTCCATCACAGTCATCATCTTTCCAATTGCACACTTCTGTTTGGGGGGCGAGCGGCATTGGAGCATTGCACACAGTCCCACTTCCGTCGGACAAGCAAACATATTCTCCTGTATTTTTGCAGGCACCATTTGTTTGGGAGCAAGGTGTACCTAAGCGGCTGAACGCCTCATCGACTTTTCCATCGCAATCGTCGTCTTTCCCGTTGCATATATCGACAGAGGGCTGTCCACTTCCAATACAAGCTGTCCACACACCATTGGTGCAACTCCGCGTCCCCTTGTTGCACTCACCAACCCCCTCATAGGCAGGATCGCCGACATAACAATCAGTAGGGAGATCATCGACTTGTCCATCACAATCATCATCAACACCATTACAGGTCTCAGCCACAGGCTCAACGCCTCCGATACAAGGACCCCACGAGGTCCCAGCCTGACAGGTTTGCTTTCCTTTTTTACAGGCTCCAACGTCGCTGCTGCATACTCTGACTTCGCCAGGTGTGCAGATGCATGTGTTGTCGACTTTTCCATCACAATCGTTGTCTTTGCCATCACACGCTTCGGGAATGGGTTTGACGACGGGCACACATACAGTATACCCACTACGACAGGCTTGCGTGCCGACCAAGCAAGGTCCGAGGAGCCCAGAATCACACGACTGTCCCGTCCCAGGAAAAGACTCATCTATCGTCCCGTCACAATCATCATCTTTTCCATTACATACTTCATTTACAGGGACGATACTACCAACACATGCAGTCCATGCCCCCGCTACGCAAGTGCGCTTCCCCTTCCGACACTCCCCAACACCTTCCGTTCCAGGAGGGCCAGTAAAACAAACAGACGAAAGGTTATTATCGATCTCCCCATCGCAATCATCATCTTTCCCATTGCAGATCTCGGCTTTTGGCTTGCCTTCGCCAGTACACTCACCCCAACGACCATTTTGACAGCGTTGCGTTCCAGGAAGACACGCCCCAGTCCCTCCCCCACAAGACTGTGTGGTCCCATCGACACAAGAACACCCTTCATCAACCTGACCGTCGCAATTATCATCTATTCTGTTGCAGGCTTCTGTCGCAGGAAGGGTTTCGCCTTTACACTCTCCCCACTTACCGTTGACACAAGCAGATTGTCCAGGGCGACACAATCCCACAAACGCCGAATCTTTTGGACCATTGTAGCAAAAGACAGGTTCGATATTGTCGACAACACCGTCACAATCATCATCTTTCCCATTACACTCTTCTTCTTTTTTGACGGCGAGGGGTGTGCACTCCGTCCATTTCCCCTGTTGGCAGACCTTTACGGTTTGTTGGCAAGTTCCCTCTCCTGTACATGTCTTCTCTTCACCTGACGTACATGAAACGACATCGCCCTCCTTCACAAGCGTCCACTTTCCAGGAGTTTGAAAAACACCTCCCCACATCTTCTTTTGTTCATCAAAGGTCGAAGTGATATCGTCCCACATGTTATCCCGCCAATAGGCAAGCTTCTGCGTCTTAGAGGTCTCAGATGGCGCGATCAAGATACGCAAGGGAACCTTAGGTGTGGCCTCTAACTCGATCGTATACACATCTGTGACAACTCGCTCCTCCGTTGACGCCTCTGCGCGAATCTTCACATGGACTGACCTCTCGAATGCACCTTGAGCTGCAACAAGGCAAACCTTTTTGTCCTTATCACACAGCACACCTCCAGCAGGAGAGAACACCCCAAGGACTTGAAAAGAATCCGTAAGTATAGGTGGTTCAGAAGGAGCTTCGACAGTTGGCTCACCAGCGCAAGCAACAAACAAGAGCGCGAGCATACCCAGGGTATACCACGCCCAATTGGTTCGTTTGGGAGTGTTCATGTTTGACTTCCTTTACAGAAGAGATGTAATAGACCTACCAGCCACCCACATCATGTACTACCATTTTACACAAAAAACATTACACATCACATGATCAAAAAAAGTATTGACGCTTAGCAAGGTGTCAGAATACTCTGAGGAAGTTGTTTCACAAATTCGGAGATCGACCATGCAACCAGTCAACACACCCACGACACCTGACATGACCAACGTTATCGAGACACCAGGCCCCAAACAACACTGGCCTTACCAACACACACGCGAAATTGAACACGACCCACTCGGGCTCTTGCTACGACTCGAACGAGAGTACGGTGAAGTGGTCAAGTATCGTGTCGCCTTCTGGAATGTCTTTATCATCAACGCCCCCGAAGGAATTAAGCGCGTCCTCGTCGACAACGTAAACAATTATACAAAAAAGAACATCGACTACCAGATCCTCAAACGCATCCTTGGAGAAGGTCTGCTTACAAGTGAAGGGGCCTTTTGGCGGCGACAAAGACGAATGATCCAGACGATCTTCACGAGACAAAGGATCGCCAGCTATGCCACCCAAATGCTCGAAGAAGTCGAAGCCATGCAGACGAGATGGCAGCCATGGATAGAGACCGGTGAGAGCTTTGATCTCGCCGAAGAGTTGATGAAGACAACGCTCAACATCGCAGGAAAGACGTTATTTGGACTCGATCTTCTCGGGACAGCTGCGACAGTCGGACACTCCTTTCGCTATCTCAACGAGTACTATGGAAGCATCGACCTGTGGATGATGTTGTTCGGTTGGTTACCCACCACACGCAATCGCAAAGCCAGACGTTACCAAAAACAACTCGATCAACTCGTGCTGGAGATGATCGCTTCGAGGCAAAAACAGCTCGACAAAGCCCATCCCCCAAAAGAGATTGAAGATCTATTGACGTTGCTCTTGTGTGCGCGTGATGAGGAGACAGGTGAGCTGATGTCCCCACAGCAGGTACGCGACGAGGTGATGACGCTCGTCCTCGCAGGACACGAGACGACTTCTAATGCGATGGCATGGACACTTTATGAGCTAAGTCGTCATCCAGAGGTCACGGAGAGAGTCCAAGCAGAGTTGGATGAGGTCCTCGCAGGACGTTCTCCAACCATCGAAGACCTCCCCAAACTCACTTACTGCAACATGGTCCTGGAAGAATCGATGCGACTACACCCACCAGCGTGGGGAATCTCCAGACAGACAGAAGAAGATGACGTTGTCCTCGGCCACCACATCCCAGCCAATTCAGTCGTCATCATCTCCCCCTACGCAACGCAACGAAGCTATCGATATTGGGAGGAACCTGATACATTCAAGCCCGAGCGATTTATGGACGCAACTCACCATAAATACAGCTACTTCCCTTTTGGAGGTGGGATGAGGATGTGTATTGGGAAACACTTCGCGATGACAGAGATGCTTTTGATGTTGGCGTCACTTTGCCAGAGGCTTCATTTTCACTGTGAAGCACCGGACGATATCGTCGAGGAACCAGTGATCACGCTGCGCCCTCTCGGTGGGTTGCCGATGTCTGTGACGAAGAGAGACAGATAGAATTGTCTGTGTGGGAATGTACGACCCAACCTCATTTTCTGTATTGTGAGGCTTTGGCGTGCTTCTCGTCCATGCTCTTTTTGGGGTTGATGATTCCCCATCCAGTCCGATGGTCACGGCCATCATCCTCCATGTCGATGGCTACCTTTGTGAGGTGTTCGAGCATCTCATGTTGGGTACTACAGGGGGTCTTTCCACCGGATTTTCTGTGTTTGGAGAGGATCAACGCCGCGACACCAGCGACAAATGGTGTCGCCATCGATGTGCCACTGAGCCGCGCAAACTTGTCGGGGGGATAGCAAGAGAAGACACCCTCTCCAGGTGCCATAATCACGATATTTGGACCTGTTGAGGAGAAGTCTGAGCGCTCAAGAGAGCTGTCGATCGAGCCAACACAGATGACATCTTCGTAATGTCCTGGGTATTTGATCGTGTCTGAACCTTCACCCGAGTTGCCAGCGGCGACGATCAGGATCTTGCCAGCGGCGATGACATCCTTAACAGCTTGTTCGAGAGCATCGGAACCCTGGCTTGCGCCGAGGCTCATCGAGATAATGTCAGCTCCTTCATCAACGGCCCACTTCATACCGTCGATAATCCACTCAAAACGACCAGAGCCATAGTTGTTGAGGACCTTTCCGATCATCAAATCGGCTTTGGGCGCGACCCCAATGACCCCAACATCGTTGTGTCTCGCGGCGACGATACCGGCACAGTGTGTACCGTGACCTTGTTTGTCCTCAACACCGTCTTTGGTAAAATCCTTGCTCGCGACGATTGCGCTCTTGAGGTCAGGGTGTGATGTGGCGATACCCGTATCGAGGACCGCGACCTTGACCCCTTCGCCTTGGGTCTTCTTCCATATATCCGGAATCCCCAGCGCTTGCAATCCCCAGTCGATCACCTCATTGACCTCTTGAGGGGCGATCGCATCGACTGTAAAGGGTGGCAGAAATGTATCGTATTCTTTTTCTTGCGAACGAAACAGACGACCTATCCATCCAAACATATTGGTACCTCGCTGGCTTTGGTGCGGCAGATGCTTTCCACAACACGTGCGAAAGCGGCATCGACAGAGACCACAGCAATATCAATCGCTGTGGTGGCGTTGAGCATTTTTCTTGCAACAACCTTATCCCTCCAAAATAGAGCACCCTCAGACCGATATCAATGTTTTGCATGCGCCATGAGCAGAACAAACTTGAGAAAATCAGGTGTTTCTCGGAGAGATACACAAGGAAGGCTTTCTTTTTGGAACGTTTTGATGATAATGCCTGATACCGTCGTAACATGACCTGATCATGTGTTCTATTGAAAAATAGGTGTGTTACGTTCAAGATATTGCGCTTTATGTGCGACAACAACTGGAAACATCAAACCTGGATGGCACAACCATGGCATTTGTGAGAAAAGATCACTTCCACAAAAAGGCAAAACAAGCGGGATTGCGTTCTCGTGCGGCCTACAAGTTGGAAGAATTAAATAAACGATTTCATCTATTTAAACAGAACGGAAAGGTGCTAGACCTGGGCGCAGCGCCAGGTGGCTGGATGCAAGTCGCCGCCAAAGCCGTCGGCCGTCATGGTCGCGTCGTTGGTATCGACCGACTGGAGATGGACCCCCTGCCCTTCTCGCAGGCGACCATTCTCCTGGGGGATCTTCTCGATCCTATCGTACAGGAGCAGGCACTCAAAGAGATGAATGGACCGGCAGATTGTGTGCTATCCGACATGGCTCCGAATATCACGGGGATCCGATTAACGGATTGTGCACGCTCCCACGAGCTCGCGATGATAGCGTTGAATGTCGCGAGACGCTGCCTCCGTACAGGTGGTGCGTTTGTCGTGAAGATTTTTCCTGGCGACGACCTTGAGGACTTCCGCAAAGAGATGAAACATTCCTTCCGAAAAGTCCGCACGACAAGACCTGAAGCCACTCGCAAAACGTCCTCTGAGATCTACATCATCGGAACACAATTCCGAGGCACAGAAGAACATACCCCATCAAAAGAGACAACCAGTGGCCACTAAGCACAACGCCATGGTCGACGCGAGCATCGACGTCGAGAAGACTTCTTTGTAAGACCATATTCTTTTTTCATCCAACGGCCCCAACCCTGTACAACAAGTCAACAACCACAAGCCGTTGGATTGTAAAACACAACAATCACCCCCAACAATTTTGTAGAGAGGTTGTCGAGATGTCGACAAAATTCCCACACACACAAGCTACAAGGAACGCTCCCACAGGAGCCTACCGTATTCTTGGTCTGCTATGCCTCCTTTGCGTCGTTGTGATTGCAGGTTGTATCGATAACCGCAAGAGCAACCGCTCAGCGATCACTCGCCCACTCAACAGAAGCGAGAAAGCACGTATCCAACGTGCGATGTTGAGACGTGCACCTTCTCCCCGGTTCCGCCTCAACGCGCTCCTACGTGCAGGTAGGACCCCCTCTGTGCTGGTCTACGGTCTGGACATCTCCCCCTACCCAATCCAACGAGGTAAGAAAGTAACATTGACTTACTACCTCAAAGCGTTGCGTCGATTCCGCTCGCGCTGGGGGATCTTTCTGCACTTGCAAGCCTCTTCAGGACGTGCAGGGATCGTCAAAAACCTGGATCACCATCCCGTCGGTGGTTTGTACCACACACAACGTTGGCGAAAGAACCAGATCTTCAAGAGCACATATAGCTTTGTGATGCCCAAGGACTTTCCAGGAAAACAAGCCTACTTTTACACGGGATTTTGGAAAGGCAACCAGCGCATGGTCATTCCCAACACCGTCTCCAATGACGGTCGCAATAGAATGCTCCTCGCAAAAGCCGCAGTCAGCGGCGCAGGTCTCGAAGCACCACTGTACATCGCCTACCGCATCGATTCTCCCATCAAAATTGATGGAAAGCTCGATGACCATGCCTGGAAACATATCCCATCGACAGGTCGCTTCCGCACCTACAACAACCGCAAAGCGCGCTTTCGCACAGAGGCCAAGATCGCCTGGGACAAAACACACCTCTACGTCTCCTACGATCTCGATGACAATGACATCTACAGCAAATACAAGAAACGCGATGACCCACTCTTCAAACAAGAGAACGTCGAATTCTTTATCGACGCCAACCGCAACAGAAAAGACTACATCGAGCTGCAAGTCTCACCTGCTGGTGTGATCTTTGACTCTTTTTTCCAACGTTATCGATATCCTCGTCCTTGGGGTGATTTGAGCTATAACAGTGGTATGGAAGTTGGGGTCCACTTGAGAGGAACACTCAACAAAAGAGACGACCGAGATAAAGGTTGGAGTGTCGAGTTTCGTTTGCCCTTCAGCAAACTCGGCCCAGCACGTCATCTTCCCCCGAAGGACGGAGATGAATGGCTGATCAACATGTTCCGCCTCGAACGTTCGCGATACACAGGCGCACAAGACCACGCGTGGTCACCTGTCACGCTCGGTCGAGGTGGTGATTATCACCAGATCAGTCGATACGGGACACTCCGCTTCTCGACAAAGGTGGCTGGTGGACACGCTCACGCGAAGAAAGCACACCAACACAAAGCCCCTCCAACTCCCCGTATGAACGTCATCAAAAAGAAACCCGTTCGTCCCAAAGCGCTCCTCGCGCCCAAACACCTGCGCGTCAAACAACCAAGTGTCGTAAAAAAACGCACGGTGATACTCCCGTTGAGACCACCCGTTTTGCGCTTTAAACATCGGACAGGTGTGTTACGCTTCCAACAAAAAGGGGCTGTGCCCAAGCCTCCCAAGACCTACAAGTGTCCTCCCAAAAAGCGTGGAACAAAAGGTGTTGAGATCAAGAATAAAGCGATGGTACCGACACCTCATAGGCTGGCTCCCAAGCAGCCATCTTCAACCCCACTCCCCAGAAGCGTCCCCGTCCCCCCAAGTGTCCCCAAAAAGGTCCTCCTCAAAGCCATCAAAAAGCCTTCCCCCACGACGAAGAAGACCACCTCCAAACCCACCTCACGCCCCTAATTGCCCCGAACAACACCAATAAGATCTTCCCACACCCTCTAGTATTGGTCGAGCAAGTAAAAATCTTGTGTGGTTGCTTGCCCACTCGTCACCTTCACAGCGTTGACGAATCCGACAAGGTCACCTTTGTTGGGGAGTGGGTTTTGAACCTTCCAATCATCTGCATCATCGAGGAGCACATAAATCAGCCACTCTCCAGGTGGGATACCAGGGACGCTGAATTTGATCTCCTTAGCAGCATCGGTAAAGTCAACAACTGCCATCTTGTGATAAAAGACTGGACGGCTCCCGTTGTTCAACTCCGAGGGTGACTTTTCCTGGAAGAACATGAAGATGATTGGACCCTTCAGATCGCCAGCGGCTACACCTCCACGACACGCACCTGTCGTCGCGCCATGTTTACAACGACGAATGACCCCTTCAAGAGAGCCTTTTTGCAACACTTTGCACGTGTTGTCCGTGTAATCACAAGATTTTCCGCCTGTGCAGTCCGCATCTTCGGTACACTCTACGCATGTGTAGAGTGCCGTTGAACACTTCTTTTTGGTCGCGTTGGTCGCGCAGTCTTTGTCCTCTTTACACTCCGCACAACGGGAGTATTGAAGCAAACAGATCTTGCCAACCGGGCTGCTCGCACACTCAGCATCGGACTTACAGCTTGGGCATTTACAGGCCCCCCACGTCCCTGTATCTCCAGTCTTGACATTGCAACTACGACTTCCCTTTTCTCCACCGGGACAATCGCACTCTTTGGTCTCGGACTGCTTACATGAACACAAGCAAGCGCTCCATTTGCCCTTGCCAGTCGTCGCGTCCTTCTCACATTTGCGATCCCCTTTGACTCCTGATGGACATAAACAAATATCCTTTTGTTCCTGCCCAATCGTACACGTCGGACAATTACAAACACCATCATCCCAGTAACCACTCGTAGGACAATCCATCCGAGAGAGACCACCTGACGGACAACGACAGGATTGTGTGTCACCAGATTTACAATCAGGTTGTCCGGTGCGCTTACAATTGGCACAGTCTCCCCACGAACCATCGGACTTACAAACCTGCTCGCCGATCTCTTTATCGTTACAGAGACATTCGCGCTTGGAGCCTGAAACACCACAGCCACCAGAGCCACAGACACAGGCGAGCCATTGACCGCCTGAGCAGCTTTGTTGTCCGTCCTTGCCGTCGGTACACTTGCATGCTTGTGTTGCGCCATTTGTGCATGGGCCTGTCGTGCATTGACAGCTGCCCCACGTCCCACCTGCACAGACACTGGTCCCCGGCGTGGAACCACATGTACAAGAACGTTGGGCTCCGTCAGTGCAAGCTGTACAACCTGCACACGCTCCCCATTGTCCGTTGTTACAAGTTTGCTGACTCGCTCCACCGTTTGGACATTGACAGCTTTGGGTCTGTCCAGACTCACAGGACGTTGTGGTATTTCCACAACCAGCACAAGCACCCCACGCACCAGCGCTACAGGTTTGGGTCGCGACTTTATTATCCGAACACTTACACGGTAAAATTGCACCATCTTTACAAGAGCCTGCGGTACAGTCACATGCTCCCCACTGGCCTCCAGTACAAGCCTGTACACCGGGTGCTGTTCCACAGACACATGAGGCATTGCGACCATCTGTACATGTGGCTTGGGCACCACACGCACATGTCCCCCACGCGCCGCCCTGTCCACACGTCTGTACGCCAGGCGTTGTACCACAAAGACATCCGACGATTTCGCCTTCTGCGCAATCTCGTGCAGCCCCAACCCCCGTCTCAGAACATCCAGCAAACGGACCAAGTATCAACAAAAGAAGAAAAAATATTCCCACACAAAGTGACGAACGACGAACAACACAGACCTTCATTCTAGCCTCCAACACCCGCACAAAAGCAAGCCCAGGAATCAACGTGTCCCTTCTATCCACACCCTCATGTGCTCATACCACAAGCGAGGGTACCATCTTAGAAAGACAGGACGATTACATATACGAATACACCGTTCAGGCTAACCAAAGCACCCAAAAAAATCAAGCAGCGATTTGTACTTTAGCGATTTTTATTTCGTAGATGGAAGAGAAAGAGATATTTTGGTAAGAAAAGGAATGAGCTGAAGACAAATGGACTTTAAAGTCCCTCGCTTTCGCCTTTTGTAAGCTCCAAGTAGGGAACAGAGGATGGCTCAAGTGTACTCCCGCCAATGGGCTCCTTGAGGAGCTGATAAGTGACAAACATCCCCCCCATCAGCACGATACAAAACAAGATCCCCCACAACAACCCCAAGATGATACCGGAAGATCCATCGGATGGGGTCAAAGGAATGCTCTTATCCATCGGCATACTTCCCTCTTTGAACGCACCTCTTCGCGACACTTGACGAGGAGGAGGACGCCGAACAGGTTCGTGGGCTCGTGGAACAGAAGGTTTCGCTTTCGGCTTGGGGGGCCTATAGTCATCCATTGAGAACGTACGTGGCTCAGACTCCACCTCGGTGTGTCCGGCAACTTTCATATACGATCCCAGATTATCCTGTTGTCTGGATGAAAAAATGGGACCGTTTGTCAACTCAAGATCGCTGACAGACGCAGAAGACTCCCCAACTTCCTCGACCTTCTTATTTTTGCGCCCCAACCCTGTCCGCTCAGCAGAGGAACCAAATGCGTTAGACATGAGTTCGATACTGTCGGACATTGAAGCGGAAGACTCGCCAACAGAAGACGAACTCGCTGAGGCCTCTCCAACTTCGTCCAAGAAGTCGATCTCAGCGTCCTCGAAGGGGATATCCTCTAGCTCACGCTCTTGAAGCGCATCCTGCGAAGGCTCAGCATCACCGCGAATATCGTTGTAAAGATCTTCAACAAAGTCAAATGAAGGCTCGGAAGTTGCCGCGCGATTGACAGCAGGCAAGTTGGACTGTGAGCTATAGGGGATCTTGCGCTGTGAGGGAGGAATGTAGGTCGAGTCAAGCGCATGAGAAGGCGCTTCCATTGGCGCTTCCTGTTGTCTTTGCTGGGGAGGCAGGTAGGTTTCATCCATCCTTCCCCCATTGTATGCAGGACCGATAGACAGCTCTCCAGGCATCACCTGATGCGCCATCATTGTCGCGTCGGCTTCGTCCTCATCTTCCTCGACGAGTCGACTTTCAGGCTTGGCCATTTCAGTTTCGTCATCTTCAAACGGGCTGTATGAACCGAAGTCCTCGAATCCAGTTTGTTGTGCGTCACGTGAGCTATCTCCGTACACGGAGGCATCAGACGCACCGAAAAGATCATCAGCCGGAGGAGTCGGTTCTTTTTCTTCGAGCGCCAACTCCTCCATAGGAAAATCAAAATCCAGCGCTAAGTCCGCCAACAAATCAACTCCGCCTGTCATCGTTTGGAGTCCCTTTGCGGGCTGCTGAAGACCAGAAGGAAGCATCGTTGTTTGGTCTCCAGGATCGACATCATCGTCCGGTGCGTCCCCTGAGGACAATCGGTCCATGCCACCAGAGAACATCATGGTGTGTTCGCCTTCCCCTTCGCCTTCGGAGATCATCAACTGATCGAATGGCAGATCGTTGTGCTCAAAACCTGGCTCATCCTCCTCAAATTGCACAGATGTTTCGGGGGGCTGGACCTGCATGGTGGGGTAGATGGTTTCTTCTGGAAGTTCGAGTTCACCGACACTCAAACTTTGGCTAGGAGCGATATAGCGGAAGCAGTGAGGACAAAATTCCGTTTTTTCTGTGAGGGGGGTGTAGCAATAAGGACACGCAATTTCTGTCATCATAAAAGAATCTCTGCTCCAAGAAGGACGCTGTAAGAGACGGATTGGATGTTGCCCCAAGCGAGCGAGAAGCCAAGAGGTTCAAAGAGAATGTTCAAAGAGCGGTTCACTGTATAGCGAAACCCACCTGAGATACGGGCAGCAAAGCGAATACCGTTTTCGGAAGTACAGTACGTCGCTTCGTCGGAAGAGCAAGTTTGTGTTTGGACGTATTGCACACCTGCGCCGATGCGTGCAAACGCTCCGAGCGGAACCCCCAAGAGATTCATGGGGACATCGAGGCGGAGGGTCGGCAAAGCGTCGACGTGCAACAAGTTGTCACCAAAAGCAACTGCAGCTTGGAGACCAATCCCAAGACCGCTCTCTTCGGAGAAGAGTGGCATGAAGCGATATCCACCAAACAAAGACGCACGAAAGCTCACAGTTTCGGAGATAAGAGGCACACCAACATTCCCAGAGGCCCCAAGCCATATAGGCTTAAATTTTTTGATCTTCTTGGGAGTTTTGCTGAGCAACATGGCCCCTCCAGTAAAGAGGGCTGCACCACCTGCTCCCCATAAAACATTCGCGAATGTAGCCTGTCCTTCGGCTTGTTGTACGAGCGCTTTGACTTCACTTGCCTTGTCGCCGAACTGTTGGTTGTCGGATTTTTCTTTGAAGGCCGTAACGCTCTCGTTGGCCATCGAACCCAAAATCGCTCCACCTATCAACAAGGCTGCGCCAGAAGCGAGGAGCACAAAGGAGCCAACGGGAGGACGATAGGCAGGTGCTTTCTTTTTCTTTTTGATGACCTCAACGACCCGACGCTTCTTGGGGAGCTTTTCATCGATCTTTGCGATGATAGCCTTGAGTTCTTTTTTGCGCTCAGGTTTGGGGTTATTGAGGAGGTGTTGTTGCAGAAAAATCTTGGCTTTTGCGTAGTGGTTTAGCTTGTAATGACACAGTCCCAAAAAGTAACGCAGCTCATTACGGGCAAAATCAAGTCCCTTTTTGGGAAGATTTTTGTAAGCAATTTCAAAGTAACGCAGGGCACTTTTGTACTTTTTTTGGTCGTACAAGTCGTTGGCTTTTTGGTAGGCTGCCTGCATTTTTTGCAGATTTGCACATTCTCCAGTCTTGGGGAGCGTGAAGAGTCCTGCAAAGAGAAGAAAACCAACGAGGAGAGGTGTGAGATATTTGCTAGAAGGCATTCTTTTTAGCTCCGACACTTTGTACGGGAGGGAGAGACAGGCTCAAGGGCAACGATTTCGACGAAGAAGATCTGTGGGCAACCGAACGGAGCGTGAAGCATTTTTGGTCGCGCTCCATGAGAACGAACGAGCCATTCGTTCGCACTTTGTAAGCCTGATGCGGACAGTGCTTCCTGCCCGAATTCGAAGCGTTGTGGGTGTCAATCGTCCGAGGGAGACACCATTTTTAGAGATGGACGCACCTGAAGGAATCGAGCGGACTTTCAGAGTATAAAATGTGGCCTTTGCGACGACACGACGACGAACAACACGACGACGAACCACACGTCGACGAACGGCTTTTCGGATGCGTCGCTTGCGCACTTTGCGTACTGTTCGACGTCTGACCTTACGCACAACAGGTCGGGGAGCGACCTTTTTGTTGTCTTTCTCTTTGGCTTTGTTCTCTTCTTCCTGTGCAGCTTTGAGCGCAGCCTGTTCTTTCTTGCGTTTTGCAGCGGCTTTGCGCTTTTGTTCCTCCTGCACATCTCGGATCAGGTCGAGCCCTCCCATATCATCGTCATCCGTGCGAGACACTGTGGGCTTGTTGTTTTTGGGTTTGTCTCGATTGCCAAAGACAAAAAATCCGATCAACGCAAAGAAAACAACCCCCGCGACGATCGCATACTTTTGCCAGGGGTTTGAGGACTCAGGTTCTGGGGTCGAGGTCTTAAGCGCCCCCATCGAAGCCATGCGCTGTGGAGGGGGTTTACGCATCGATGAGTTACTGCTTGAAGCGGAGAAGGAAGGTTCGGATTGCTCTCCCATATTGGCGTCGCGGATTTTGGTGGGCCGGATTCCACGTAACGCACCTGATGATGCGCGATTGCCGACACGACTGTAACCTCCACTCTTCGAACGCGTGATAGGTCGTTGGAGTGTACCTGTCGGGACACGTGTTCCAACTTGCGAGGGGGTCCGCAGTCCAGTGCCAGAGTGAGAGATATCACCACGTGTAGAGGGTGAGATCATTCCCGTAGCGGGTGTCCGGACATGTGCGCCCACAGAATGTTGCGGCGCAGGCGTCCGTGTACGCGCAGAGACTGAAGGTGCAGGTGCTGCAGCTGCGTCTTGAAGCGCCTCAAGAAAGGTCAAAGCGTCGGGAAAACGATCATCTTTTTGCTTGGCAAGTGATTTGGCAAAGACGGCCTCCAGCTCAGGAGAGAAGCGTCCTTCGGGATAAAGTGACGCGAGTGTCGGCGCCGGATCGTAGATGTGTTTCCAGAGAATTTGTGTGGGAGATTCGGCTTTAAAGACGTTGGTACCGGTCAGACATTTTCCGAGGATAATCCCACAGGAGTAAAGGTCGGAGCGAGTGTCAATGTCCCGAATGTTCCCAAGGGCCTGCTCTGGGGACATGTAGTTTGCGCTCCCCATGGCCGTCCCGGTCATGGTCAGACCGTGATCGTCATCGCCAAGAGAGGCGATACCAAAGTCGAGAATCTTTAAGACATTTCTTCGACCAGTTGGCGTGATCATCAAGTTTGCAGGTTTCAAATCACGGTGGACAATACCGTATTCGTGAGCTTCGGAGAGCGCGGAGAGCATCTGTGAGAATAAATCCACGACAGTGTCGAGTGACAGACGTTTTTGCTGCTTGATCATCCGACTGAGAGGGTCTCCCTTGATCCACTCTAGAATCAAATAGAAGCCAAACTCCGGATTAAAGTCAAAGTCAACGATCTGAACGATGTTAGGGTGATTGAGTGTCGCGAGACTTTTGGCTTCGCGACGGAATCGTTCGACGATCCCTTCGTCACTTGCGATATGCGGGTGGAGAACCTTTATGGCAAAAGACTTCTGTAAACGGGTGTGTTCAGCACGGTACACCGCACCAAATGCTCCACCACCAAGTTTATCGGTAAAACGATAATCTTTGATCTCTTTACCGATCAATGGATCTTTGATTGTAGCCATAAAAGGTGGACTCCTCATTGATGTGTGAGGACATATCACAAAATACATCCCTCAAGTAGCCAGCACTCCCACAAATCTCAAACGAAAGTGATGGTATCTCCAGCAATCCTATGAAGGATATCGCGTTTCCCATATCATGTCAACCTTCTCCCCTCTCGTGTTTCCAATAGCCACATTCGGGATGCAAGACAAGACACTTTCTGACAACAAAATCACCTGCACCCACTGTGCAATAAAGAATCCATCCCGCAAGGGTTTTCTCCGTGCATGGTCTGTGGTATATCGACTGAGACATCGCAAGCTTCATCATTTAAAATTCGACAACATGAGAATCAAAGACAAAACATAACGTCTATGAGAATGTAGACGCTGAGAAGCCCGAAGCAGAACCATCCGATTACGATTGGTAACGCCCCTTTGAAGAAGGAGAAATTTTATGCGTTCATTTCAAACACACATCTTGTGTTTTGCGCTCATTTTGTGGGGTCTTCCTGCACACAGTTGGGCTGCAAAGTCCAAAAAGCCCGCCACGGTTACCAAAAAGACATCCGCCAAGCCGATGACCCCAAAGCAGGCACAAGCGCTCGCAGAGAAGATTCTCTTGTTGAGCAACAAAAAGCAATTCAAACAAGTCCTTGGCTTGATGAGTCCGCTGATCCAAAAGACGATCAGTGTGACACAACTCAAGCAACAACTCTCCATGACCCTCTCGACAATCGGTCCTTACAAAGCAGGTACATTAAACTTACGCTCGCAAGTCACGCAGGCAAAGCACACGCGTTTTATTTGGCAGGGAACCTTCGCGAAGGAAAAAGGGACTGTTTTATTGCTGCTCGACTCACAGCAACAAGTCGCTGGATTTATCATCCAAAGTCCGACACTATTGCGCAAGATCAGACAGGAACAACCCACAACGCTCAAAAAGGCACAGCTCGCCAAACTCGCGAAACTCGTAAAGAACTTGATGAACGGATACAACGCTGGCCAATGGAAGATCTTTTGCAAAGATTGTAATTCGGTCATGAAGGTCCTGTTGAAGCCCCCCCGCTTTCAAAACCTGATCAAGGTCTTTCACAACCGCTACGGCAAGGTGAAGCGTTACGCCTTCTTTAAAGCGTCACGTCTGGCGCTCGCCAAGATCTTGGTGCTTCGTTATAAAGGGGTCTTTAGCAAGCAGGTCAACAAACCCATGACGATCCAGTTTGCGTTCCAACAGCTCAAAGGCAAGTACCTGATCACAGGTTGGCAGATCAAACCCTGAGAAGGGCTCTGTCATGATGGGGATAAAAAGGGATGAGAAGGGAGGAGCGTTTGTGGGGACGTTCTCTTTTAATCGATATCGAGCACTTCACCAACCGCTTCCAATTCACGATCATACGCTTCATGGTAACGTTTGTGCAACTTTGAGCGAAACTTGTTCAGGTTCGCACGCAGTTCGTCTTCGAGAGAGCCGGGCAATTTTTGGAAGACGTATTGCATCGCTTCGAGGATCGCGGAGAGAGATTCAGCGATGTCTTCTTGCATGGCACCGTGCTGATGTCCGCCTTGGACCATAGCACCGTACTTAGCAATCCACTCCAACTTACGGAATGCACGCAATCCACGGCGAATCACAGGCAGGTCATCGCGGTAAAGATCGCTGTAGCAGTCGACGATTTCCATCGCAGCGGTCGCCATTTTGGGAGAGCACACACCGAGCAATGCAGTGATTTGTTGTGTGGATTCGTGGATATCGATCATGCGCTCTTCGGAGGTGCGAAGATAACTCGGCCAGCAGATCGCGTCCATCAAAAAGCGGGGCAGCTCGGGGGCGGAGACACCCATTCTCTCTGCGTACTCTTCGATGTACTGCCAATCCTTACCACGGACAGCGTTGAGGAGGCCGTTCGCTTCGTCGTCATCTTCGGGTCCATTTCCGTAGGAGAGTCCGTAGGTTTGGATCAGATAGTCGATATACCCGACAAAGGACACGACGATCGCGTCACTCTCACGTTCGCGGACACGCATCGCGCGGTTGATCAAGAAGTAGGTTGTGAAGACTGTCGCGATCGAACCAAGGATTTTGGTCAACGCTTTGATGAAAGGTTTGTTGGGTCCAACGGACTCAATCACAGTGAAAAGACCGATAACCACTGCGGCACCGAGAAGGATGAGACCCGCAATCTGAAAAAACCCTAAACCATTCTGGGTATCAACCTCAGGCCTGGGTGAACGATGACCTTTTTTTCCACTCATGGATTCCTCCTTTGTATGAACAGTATATAAGTGTGCTCCAGTGAACTTTGCGTGTATCGCAAAAAGAACGGCCGGCTCACAACTTGTGGAAAATTACGACCCAAGGTACGAAAAGCCAGTCCAAAAAGCAAGCTCTTGGGATATGCAGCAAGTATCCTCTGCCTCCTCAGAGAAAAGAGGTAGGCTCTTTGGTACAAATGGCTTGTCATCCGTGCGTGGTGCGAGTATCTTGTGTGCAAAACAAGCATGCAACGCTCATACTCAGCGCAGGAGCACTCGCGATGGCACGCCAAGATAACAGCTTTTTTGTGGCTTTTCTGACATCTTTGATCGTTTCAATTGGGACAACATTGGTCATGTATTTTGTCGTGTTGCCAAGATTGGCACCATACAGTCGCATGAAGTCCAACACCGTCAGTCAACAAACTGTTCCCAAGTTGGAAGGATTACAGCTATCACAAGCCAAATTGCTGTTAAAAGGTATGAACTTACAGCTAGGACTTGCGGGGCAAAAAAATGGCCCCAAGCCAGCGGGGACCATCCTGTCTCACATGCCTGAGCAAGGTAGCCCTATCAAGCGAGGTGGTGAGGTCAAGGTCGTGATCAGCTTAGGCCCCAAAGCCCCAAAGAAGAGACCAGAGACACCACCAGCCCCACAAAAAGTAAAGGTCCCCTCAGTGCGCAACATGCACATCCGGAAAGCCAAACAAAAGGTGAAGGATGCAGGATTGATCGTTGGGCGTATCATTTATGGATACGATGAAGACATCTCCCCCAACTGGGTGCTGCGACAGTCCCCACGAGCAGGCAGGATGGTCGAGAAAGGCAGCAAAGTCAAGATCACGATCAACAAAGAGTGAACGACCCCATTTGAGCACAAAGATACGCATTGATCCGCAGGGTTAAATTGTTGTTGACATCTTGAAGCGAGATGAGTACACTTCCGCTTCCAATGTGTATAACACTTCGCCACAAGTGTCCCATATATACCGAATAGATAGACCATTTTCGAAGCAAATGAAGAGGCAATACAAATGGCTTTGACAGTTGAAAATAAACAAGACTTGATCAAAAAATTCCAAAAAAGCGAAGGCGACACAGGATCCCCCGAGGTGCAAGTTGCGCTTTTGACAGCTCGTATCACTTACTTGACCGAGCACTTCAAAACACACAAAAAAGATCACCACTCACGTCGTGGATTGCTCAAACTCGTTGGACAGCGCCGTCGCCTGCTCAACTACCTCAAGAGCAAAGACCTCGGTCGTTACCAGAGCCTGATCAAAGAACTCGGCTTGCGTAAGTAAGCACTTCCAACTCTTTTCCCGCTTCGCTCCTCTCTCTTCTCACTTGCACTCACAACCATCCTTGAAACGCTCCATGTGGGGAGTGCGTGAGTCGTGTAGGACCACGAGCCAGAACAGGCTCAAACACGTAACGGGCATTTCTTCCTACCTCTGTCGAGGCGGGCTTCCATGCCTGGCCAAAACGAAAGGCTGAATCTGATGAACGTCACCATTGAAAAAGCACGCGTGGGAGCCAACGAGCTGTCGATCGAGACAGGCGCCGTTGCTCGCCAAGCTGCCGGCGCAGTTGTCGTAAGAAGCGCCGACACTGTTGTACTTGTCACCGTCACGGGGACACGCTCTCCCAGGCCAGGAATGTCCTTCTTTCCATTGACCGTTGAGTACCGTGAGAGCGCATTCTCCGCAGGGAAAATCCCCGGTGGATTCTTCAAACGCGAAGGACGCCCCGGCGAAAAAGAGATCCTGACGGCACGATGTATCGACCGTCCCATGCGCCCCCTCTTCCCCAAAGGATACCTCAACGAGGTCCAAATCTACGCACAACCCCTCTCCATTGACCCCGCTTGTGACCCCGACGTCCTCGCGATCACTGGAGCCTCTGCGGCCCTCTCCATCTCCGACATCCCATGGGCTGGTCCCGTCGCCGGTGTCCGTGTCGTCCGCGTTGACGGAGAGTTGATCACAAACCCTGCCAAAGAGCAAACCGAAAAAGCTGACCTCAACCTCATCGTCGTCGCATCACGTGACGCGATCGTCATGGTCGAAGGTGAAGCAAACGAAGTCCCCGAGCCCGAAGTCATCGAAGCGCTCCTCTTTGCACACGACGCAATCATCCCGCTCATCGACATCCAAGAATCACTCGTCAAAAAAGTCGGTAAAGACAAATTCGAATTTGTCCCACCCGAACACGACGAATCATTCCTCAAGATCGTCAAAAAACAGTTCGCCAACGAGATCGAAACCGTTTGCACAACTGCCGACAAACAAGAGCGCAATGCAGCAGCACGTGAATTCAAAGAAGAAGTTCGTGAATTCTTCCTCAATGACCACTTCGATGGTGATGAGGACGCATACTCCGCAGCATACGATGATATCTCTTGGGCCATCGAAAAATCACGCAAAGAGTTTGTCCGCACACGCATCCTCAAAGATGGCGCGCGGATCGATGGACGTGACCTTACAACGGTCCGCCCCATCGACATCAACCTTGGCTGGCTCCCCCGTGTTCACGGTACATCTCTCTTCACACGTGGTGAGACCCAAGCGTCTGTCACTGTCACCCTCGGGACACAAGAAGATGAGCAGAAGATCGAAGACTTTGTCATGGGCTCCCATTACAGACGCTTCATGCTTCACTACAACTTCCCCCCATACAGTGTCGGTGAAGCACGCCCCATCCGTGGACCTGGTCGCCGCGAGATCGGACACGGAAACCTCGCTGCACGCTCCGTCGAACGCGTCGTTCCTGATTTTGAAACCTTCCCCTACACCATCCGCGTCGTCTCGGACATCACAGAATCCAACGGTTCGTCCTCTATGGCGTCCGTTTGTGGTGCATCCCTCGCGCTGATGGACGCAGGTGTTCCCATCACCGCACCTATCGCAGGTGTCGCGATGGGTCTCATCCAAGAAGGCGACGACATCGCGATCCTCACGGACATCCTCGGTGACGAAGACCACCTCGGTGACATGGACTTTAAAGTCACAGGGACCGAACAAGGTGTCTGCGCTATCCAGATGGACATCAAGATCGAAGGACTCACCAGAGAAGTCTGGAGCCGCGCGCTTAACCAAGCTCGCGATGCACGTCTCCACGTGCTCAACGAGATGGCCAAAGCCATCACCGCCTCACGTCCAGAGCTGTCCACCTTCGCACCGCGTATCGTCAGCATCTGGGTCAAACCAGATCGTATCCGCGACATCATCGGGCCCGGCGGAAAGATGATCAAGAGCCTCACCGAGCAAACAGGTGTCAGCATCAACATCGAAGACTCTGGTCGTGTCAATATCGCTTCCCCCGACGAGAAAGCTTGTCAACACGCGATCGACCTCATCAAAGCGCTCACGCGTGAAGTCGAGATCGGAAAGATCTACCTCGGAACCGTCAAGTCCATCAAAGAATTTGGCGCCTTCGTCGAGATCCTCCCCGGACAAGAAGGACTCCTTCACATCTCGCAACTTCACAGTGATCGTGTCGAACGTGTCACTGACATCCTCCAAGAAGGTGATGAAGTCCTCGTCAAAGTCCTTGAGATCGATTCCCAAGGAAAAATCCGACTCAGCCGTAAAGAGGCGATTCAGGAACAATCAGCTCGCATCGCAGAGCAAGAACAACCTGAAATCCCTGTCGAAGTTGACGAAGAAAGCGAAGCTTCAGAAGCGACTGCATAACATCTCCCATGAAACACACCCTCCGTATCCCCATCAAATGGCTCGGTGACGAGCCTCCCCTTTACCCTTCATTCCAAACACCACAATCGGCAGGTGTCGATCTTCTCGCACACATACAAGCACCGATGACACTTCAACCCATGGAACGCAAACTCATCCCCACAGGGATCGCGCTCGCGCTCCCCAATGGTTTCGAAGCGCAAGTGCGACCACGCAGTGGACTCGCGTGGAAGCATGGCCTGACCGTGCTCAACGCACCAGGTACCATCGATGCCGATTATCGCGGAGAGATCAAGGTCATCCTGATCAACCTCAGTGAGACCCCCTATACGATCACGCCAAACACACGCATCGCCCAACTCGTCGTCGCACCTGTTACACAATTTGAATGGGAGCCTGTCGAGACACTCGACGAAACCAAACGCGGTGAAGGTGGCTTTGGAAGCACTGGTACACACTCATAATTCCCCTCGATCCCCTTTTCTCCCCATTCAACCCAAAACAACAGTCTCGACTTCGCCTCAAGCAGCCGCTTCGGCCCCCTGAAACAGGATAGAAGCAAAGCTGACAGCGGAGCCCGTTTCTGCCTCATGCCACACGCCATACCGCGCGACGTGACCTTTAATATCAGGTAACGCACCGAGTAAACAAGACATCGAAGAGAAACCACACACGTTGTAAAAGTCCATCACGCGGCGACTTTCCTTCCATAATGCGTCCAAACTGCCGACCTCAAGCGCTTTGAGCAGGTTGGTATCGTGTGCGCGCGCTGCATTCTCCATCATCTCACCTGTGTAAGGATGACCAAACTTGAGCCCAACGTGGCAAAAGTCAACCGCCGCCACTACAAGCGTTTTGGGCGTCAAGAGACTCGACAGCGCCTTCAAAAAAGGTTCGACTCCCTCGATATCTGTCGGGACTTGGCAATCTTCTAGATGTGCACTCATCGACCCACACAGCACAGGAACGATAGGTGTCTCTGGATTCTGAAGGACACGCTGTAAGAAAGGAATTTGAAACTCGATGGAATGTTCGCGGCTATGTGCAAAATCCCTGTCATCAAGAAGCGCTCCCGCAGCCTCTCGCAAAACAGCAACCGCTTCAGTATCGCATGGCATCGTCCCAAGCGGTGTTTCATAGTCTTTATTCGTTAGAGAGAACATCCCCTGCCGGAGCTGGTGACCTGTCCCGAGGATGATCACTCTCTCGACATCAAGCCCTTGTAATGCCTTGTAAGTGAGGGCATAGGACTTGCTCTCCACACGCAGATCCAAATGGGGCGCGACGACAGCGACGAGTGAATCAGCTTCAACAGTGGGCGGATCCACTTGTTCCAACAGTGAATCGACCCAGCGCGTGAGCTCCTCTTTGTCTTCGGGATATGAAACACCAGCGTGGAAAGGCAGCCTTGTTGGCGCATCTTCGAAGCGCTGGATCATCTCCTCGACAAAAGCCAAGTAACGCTCATCTTCGAGCAAGTGAGACTGACGAAAGGTCTGGATCACTTCGAGGATTTGAGAGATTTCAACCCCAACAGCGCGGTATTGTTGCCTGAGGATATCGAGAATATTCTCCACAGAGCGCTCTCCATCGAGGAGCTGCAAAATCATAAATGCCCCTTGCGAGAGGACCATCGGCTCCTCTTGGATCTGCAAGGGATCGTTGACCAAAATGAACGAATCTCCTTCGAGATCGACAGGCTGAAAATCCAGGTCGTCTCGGTATCGAGGTGGTATGTTTCCAGGTTGCGTATCTATCGTCATCGGCGAGCGTTCCTTTCAGCAAAACAGCGAACGATTAGGCATTTGCTTCGTAACAGAGAGTCGCGTAGTTGGCCATCACTTCAGGGTCAAGTGCGATCCCCAAGCCAGGAGTTTGGGGGACCAACAAGGAGCCGTCGTCTTGGATCTCGATGGGAGATAGCAAGAGCGCGTCACGAATCTCAGGCGTCCAGATACCTGGTTCAAACGGAAATTCATAGAAAAACTTTGACGGCCACGCTGCGTATACATGCAGGTTCACCAACAAGGACAATCCATTATGCCCACTACTTGGCGTAAAGTGAAGCTCTCTTCTCCAACAAGCGTCCATCACCTGCACCGCTGTAGAGATCCCTCCGGCGATGGTCGCGTCAGGTTGGAAGATATCGAGTGAACCTTTGTCGATAAAGACTTTGAACTCATGCCACCCAGCGTTCATCTCGCCACCTGCGATGGGGATCGGTGACTCACTGCGAAGCACCGCAAAGTCGTCATACGCGTGCATATCAACAGGTTCTTCCAACCACTCGATCACGAGCTCTTGCATGGCAGCAAGTTCACCAAGAGCTTGGGGGAGCTTCCACAATGGCGGCTCTTTGTCACCCTTCCAAAAGCGACGTCCTTGATCGGCGTCGAGCATCAAAGCCAACCCTGGACCAGCACACAGGCGCACCTCGCGACACAACTTGCGATCCTCTTTGAGCTCGCCACCAAGACGCAGCTTCATCGCGTTGAAGCCCTTCTCCTGGATGGTCTCCAAAGAACGTAGTCGCTCGTCGGTGGGGAGATGTTGGATCGTTGAACAATAGACAGGGACGGATTCGACAGTGGTATTGGAGGCACCAAAGTCCAAAAGTTGGTAGACTGGTTTTTGCTCGATCTTACCCCGAAGATCCCAAAAGGCAGGCTCGATCCAGTAGGCAGGCATTCCTCTCCACGCGATCTCTTTGAGTCGCCTGTGGATCGTCCCCAAGTCGAGAGGATCGACCCCGAGAAAAGACTCTTCGAGCCAGGGACCGAGCGCGTTTCGCTCTTCTCCCATCACCCAGCCAGCCGAGATGCCTTCGAGACCATCATCGGTGGTCAAACGGATCAGACTCATGCGTTGGTGGGTTTGTGTATATCCCCGATACCAAGCTGGGGAGATAGGGTTGGGTAATGGAATGCTCACGTAAAAGAGCTCTATTTTTTGAATGGTACTCATACGATTCCCCATCGTGTCGGGCATCAAAAGAAACGATCGAAGCATCACGTCAGCTCCAACGAAAGAAAATCAATCTCGCTGGAGTCCCACAGGAGCAGAGCCATTGACGGTCGATCAAAGGTTGTCGTGGGTGGGTGCTTGCAGGACTGACAGTCTTTACTATACTTATTCTCAGGATGAGAATGCAATATAGCCACACAAAGCGCACCCGAAAAGAAAGCAAGTCAACATGAGTCAACGCCCGGTACAGCGGTTATCTGCCATCATTGAGGGGGAAATTGAATTACCTCCAGCGCCAGCTCTCGGTCGCATACGCCGGGATCTTCTTGGGAAGCTGACGTTTGAAAATGCGGCGTGGAAAAAGAAGATGACACGCGGACATGCGTTGGACAACACACCCCGACACCGCCACGCATTCAAGCGTTTATCGACTGGCGGCATCCGGATCGCAAGAGGTGCATGGCGGATTCTCCAAGAGATCGCCAAAGAACACAATGTCGAGATCGATTGGGACGCACGTGTACTTTCTTCAGAGGAACGTCCCGCGACATTTGACTTTAAAGCGACCTTACGTCCTTACCAAGAGGGCGCTGTCCAGGCCGCGATCGCCTCGCGAGGCGGCGTAATAGTGGTCCCGACAGGCGGTGGAAAAACGGTCATCGCCTTCGGCCTCGCAGCAGCCCTACAAACGGAAACCTTGTTTATCGTACACACCCGCGAACTGCTACGCCAAACCGTTGAATCCGCGAAGAAATTCCTCGGTGTGGAGCCGGGAATTATCGGCGCGGGCAAGTGGTCCCCTGCGCCCTTTACTGTCGCCTTGATCCAGACGCTCGCACGTCGAGACCTCGAAGAGATCAGTGATCGTTTTGGTCTCGTGATCGTCGATGAGGCCCATCACGCCCCTGCACAATCGTACTTCGATGTCCTACCAAACTTCCCTGCACGCCACCGCGTCGCGCTCACAGCGACCCCTTACAGAAAAGATGGTATGCACCACATGCTCTGGCTGCAATTCGGCGAGATTGTCTACCGCATCCACAAACACGACCTCGAAGAGCACGGTAACCTGCTCACCCCCACCTTCTTCCCGATCAAGACGAAGTTTACCTACGATTACAAAGACGATTTCCCCGCGATGATCTCTGCCCTATGCCGCAACCCCGCGCGTCAACGCCTCGTCCTCGAAACGATCGTCAACACACACCGCCCTGGCGGTTGCTCACTCGTCCTCACAGAGCGCGTCGAACACTGCAAAAAGCTCACCGCTGCGTTGGAAAAACAGCAGCTCCCTGTCGTGATGCTGCATGGTCAACTCAGCAGCAAAATCCGCACGGAGACGCTCGAAAAACTCAAGGAACAAGAGGCCGAGTTACTCGTCGCGACGCTTTCATTGATCGGTGAGGGATGGGACCACCCCCCTCTCGACACACTCTACCTCACCGTCCCCAACGGCAATCGCACCAAAACAACACAGGCACTCGGACGTATCCTGCGTCCCTGGCCCAACAAACCGACACCACGCGTGTTTGACTTTATCGATCTTGAGATCGGCCTCTTGCGCCATCATTGGAGCGTTCGAAGTCGTGTCTACGGACTCTCACGAGAAGAGAGCCAAAGTATCCTGTGGAAACAAAAGAGAAGCGACAAACGCCCACAAGCCCCAACGCAGCCACGCCCAGACTTCCTCAATATGATCAAAGCCGTATCTCGCGGCGACTTCGACTCTGCTGAAACAATCCTCACCTCCACCTCCAAACCAAAAAAATCGAAAGATTCACGATAGGAGCGCACTAAAGCACATGACATCATCCTCTGAGAAAATGACCATCCTCCTCGAAATGCTCGAACAGCAGTTGACCATGCTCCACATTGATGCCCGTCGCCCTGAGGTCCGTGTCCCCGATCACCTCCTCGGCAATCCCAATCTCTGTATCAATCTCAGTTATCGCTTTCGACTCCCTGACCTCCACATCGACGAAGAAGGTGTCAGCGCCACCCTCAGCTTCCAACAAATCCCTTTTCATTGTTACATCCCCTTCGACGCGATCTGGGCTCTCTCCTTTCCCAGCACATCAGAGCAGCGTCTGTTTATCGACTCTGCACCCAAAGAGTACCTCCTCTCCCTGCTCTTCGAGCGAACACTCTCCGAAGATGAAGCTGCTGAAGAAACAGACACAACAACACCCTCTCCTCAGCTCGCAGTCGCCCCACAGCTCGCGGCTGAACCCATCGATTCACAACCAGTACAAAAGAGTAAACCCGCGCTGCGTCTCGTGACGAGCGAAGTCGACACCCCACCACCAACTGACGAGACACCACAAAAACCAGCCCCAAAGAGACCGACCCTCCGCCTGATCAAAAATGAAGAGAGCTAAACTCCCCTCTCACCCACTTGCATTCACTGGTAAAATCGAACTCGACAGGGAAGAATGTGTCCCTCGCGTCCTTCGAGCTTCGGCATCATCGGTACCCACCAACGCCCATGCTCTAACGCCTGCCACTTGAGTCGACAGGGCTGGTAGCCTTTTCGCCGCAACACAAAGCTCGACTCCGTTTTCCACTTTCTCCACACGCGCAAAGGCGTCGTCCCCACACGCTGTTGCCCTGCATACACGACCACAGATGACGGACTCGAATACAGACGTAATTGCACCTTTGTCAGCTTCTTCAGGAAGTGGACTGCTCTGATCCGCTCAGGCGCAGACATGTCTTTCTCAATATCGAGATACATCTGAAGGTGCAGCGCTGCCCTCTGACACGCACCAATCGAAGACGGCATCCGCATTTTCAAGCAGCTCATGTTTTTCATCAACAAGTGCCCCAACCTATAGTGACCTCCGGCGTGATGAGGTGACAACTGGATGGTCCGTTGAAACAAGCGAATCGCTTTGTTATACGCCTGATTCTCTTCGGCTCTCACGCCCTTCAAGAAGATCTCGGACGCCTTGATCTTGTTCAACGCCAAGAGCGCCCGACCTGGAACTTTGGCACGACGACGAGGCTGTGGTCTCACAGTCATCACAACAGGTTCGATCAGCGCGCGCTTGTCAGGAAGAGTCCTCTCAACACGCCGCGCGACCACACGGCGAACAGGAAGCACAACGCTCTTTCCAACCACACGTGTGATCACGCGGCGTAGAGGCACACTTGAGCGCTTGACTTTACGCGCAGGTGCCTTCGTGTTGTTCCGTCCACGAGTTGAGGCGTGGGAGAGTCGTTGGTTCACGAATGTATGTTGGTGGGAGAGCCGATTCCAAAGCCAAGCCACACCAAAGCCACTCATCAACACCAGCAAACCGATCAGCACAAAAAACAAAGACCTCGCCTCCGAAGAGGTCTCCTGCCCCACAGTGTGCGCGAGTGTCAAAGCATCATGTCTGACCGCTTGGCTGCTGTGGTCAGGAGTCATTTGAAGCTCCTCCTGCGACGGTGTTGTGTCGACAACAGGTGCTGGTGTCGAGGAAGGCGTGGGCACGTAGAGTGGAGGTTTGTCTGGGAACGCCGGTGTGAGAAAGGCGTCTGTGGGTCTAGCGTGAGGACTCTCTTCTTGTGTATGCCCGGCGACATCTTCTTTTACGACTCTCTCACTGACTGGCTGGCTGGGTGTCTCTTTGTGGCGGGAAACGTCTTGTACAACGGCGACATGAGCATCAGAAGAGTGGAGCGGAAAGAACCCAACATCCTGAAGCACAGGGGCAAAGACCTTGTGGATCTCGTCGATAAAGTCGGAGGCCTTGGAAAATCTCTCGGCGCTATCTTTTTGCACAGCCCGCTCAACAAGCGCCTGGATCTCTGGTGAGAAATCAAGATCAGGCCGCAACTCTTTGAGGGAAGGTGCCGCCATGTAACATTGTTTGAAGCAGATCTCTTGTGAGTTTTCACCGTCAAACAGGTACTCGCCTGTCAACAACCACGCGAGGATAACCCCTGCAGCGTAAAGATCTGAGTGAGGACCAATCTGATCGCGCTTACACTCGATCTGTTCGGGGGACATAAAATGGGGCGTCCCCATCGCAATGCCTGTGTGCGTAAGCTGTTCATTCCCTTCAGACCAGGCGATCCCAAAGTCGAGGAGCTTGAGCACTTCGGCATCGTGTTCCTGGACAACGCGCAAATTTTGGGGCTTGAGATCACGGTGGACGATTCCACTTTGATGAACGGAATCAAGCGCATCCAAGAGTTGCAAGAAGAGCGGAAGCCAACGTTTGATGGGGAATGTCGTCTCGGGATGTTTGAGCAGCAGGTGGTTGAGATCTTCCCCTTCGAGCCACTCCATCACGATGTAAAAGCCCAACCTCTCACAATACCCGTGATCGAAGATCCGCACGATGTGAGGATGTTGCAGTGTTTGTAGGACTTCAATTTCACGAAGAAAACGCTCTTTGGCGCGCTCCTGGGACATGATATGTTTGTGCATCACTTTGATCGCCACAGGATACCCTGTGCGACGATTGCGACCTCTGTATACAGCACCAAAGCCACCCTCTTTGATCGAACGCTGGAGAGAAAAAACCCCCAAGCTTCCTAAATATAGGGCACACTCTCGACAGTATTTGTCTTGCGCCAGATTGGACGCCTGGCATTGTGGGCAAAGCATCATGCTCTCCATAAGTGAACTTAAGTCCACCCTACACTGTAGTTTGACTGTCCGATGGATGCAAGCTCTTGCAAACTTTCGTATGTGTCACAAGACAAGAATCATTGCAACGAGTCTTCGTCTTTTGTATCGTATCAGCAATTGTGTTCCACATAACCAAAAAGGTGAGTCTACAGTGTCACACCACCACAAAAGCGCAGATGATCTCAAAACCCTCACGATGGGGATGGACTCCGCGAGCAATCCTTATCACTCCGCGAAAGTCGCGACGCAAGAGTTCCAACTCGTCCTCCTCGAAGGTCCGCTCAAAGGCCACGTCCTCCCTCTCGATAAAGAGATCATTCATATAGGGCGCGCTGAATGGTGTGATCTTTGTCTCGCCGAGGACCGCTGGATCAGCACCCGACACTGCGAACTTCAGCTCACACATGAAGGTGTCCAATTGCGCGACTGTCGCTCTCGCAACGGCGTCTTCCTCGCAGGACAACGTATCTACGAAGCCTGCCTCACAGGCGGCGCACAATTCCAGATAGGTGAATCCGTTATCGAGCTACGTGCCACGGACAATCGCAAAGAGTTCGACATCCACTTCTTCGATGACAGCGGGACCCTTGTCGGGAAGAGCAAGGAGATGAGACAAGTCTTCTCCCTGCTCTCTCACCTCTCAAAACGCGACACTCCTGTCTTGCTGACCGGTGAAACAGGGACCGGAAAGAGCAGCATCGCCAAAGCCCTTCACCTACAAAGTGCCCGTATTGACAAGCCATTCATCCACGTCAACTGTGGCGCCTTGCCCGCCGGACTGATCGAATCCGAACTCTTTGGCCACGAAAAAGGTGCCTTCACAGGCGCAGATCATCAACGAAAGGGATACTTTGAACAGGCTCACGAGGGGACACTCTTCCTCGATGAGATCGCAGAGCTTCCCCTCGAACTCCAACCCAAGCTGCTCGACGTCCTCGAACGCAAAAAGATACGGCGCCTCGGAGGAACCAAGGAAATCGATGTCGATTTTCGCCTGATCACAGCCACACACAACGATCTCTCCAAAGCCTGCGAAAAAGGCACCTTCAGAAAAGACCTGTTTTATCGCCTCTCCGTCGTCGATATTGAGATCCCCTCTCTGCGACAACGCCCAGAAGATATCCCACTGCTGATCCACCTCTTCCTTCAGAAACTGTGTAAGGACCGCGCGATCCAACTGACCTCAAGCGCTGTACAAGCACTCCAGCAGTACATCTGGCCCGGCAACGTGAGACAGCTCCACAACACCCTCGAACGTAGCGTCGCCTTTATGCTAGGCAACAGTATCGACGCCGATGATCTCTACCTCCCTGTCGTCGAAGACGATGAACAACCAGAGCACGTCCCAAGTAAACTCCCCTCTGTCTTTGAATCCCCCCTCCCGAAGGACTTTGAAGACGAGATGTATCCCCTCAAGGACATGATGGAGAGTACGGAACAGTTTATCCTGCGCAAAGTCCTCAAAGAGAAACACTGGAACATCCCAGCAGCCGCCAATCACCTCAGTATTTCGAGGGGGTGGCTGTACAATCGCATCAAAAAATACAATCTTCAGGAAGAATAATCTCACCACATGACCCACCAATCAACACCAGCGCTCGCGCTGCTCGTCCGAATGGGTGAAGGCACACCTCCCCCTCCAGCCACGATGATGAGCACAAAATGGTTCGCTGAATGCACCAAACAACACGGCCTCTCTCTACTCTACACATCGCCTCTCGCAGCATTTGAGTCACAAAATGGGCTGCGTATGACAGGCTACATCCCAGACCTCGATACAAACACGTGGCAGCCCTCCACCCTCCACCCGATCAAAGCCATCTACAATAGATGTCCCACCTCCCTCGCTCCAAAGAAACTGAAAGAATTACAGTCGATCGCTCGACAACACCAGCTTCCTTTTGGGAACACACTTGAGGTCCGGACACTCGCACAAGACAAGTGGCGCACACAACAGCTCCTTGAAGGCGCAGACATTCAGATGCCAAAAACGTCCAATAAGTGGAAAGATTGGAGAGGCCTTTTGTCAGAGACAGGGGCGTTCTTTCTCAAGCCACAGGATGGCGCATTTGGCGAAGGTATTTACAAAATCGAGAGCATAGACACACACTACATCCTGAGACGGCCACCTGCGGCGCCTGTCAAAATGGAAGCGCAAGCGCTGGAGACGTGGTTGGAGGCGCAGGCAGCACAACACCCGATCATTCTCCAAACATCTGTCCCTTCACCATTTCACGACATGCAGGGGCTAAGTATCCGCGCGCTCACACAGCAAACCCCATCAGGGAGTTGGTCCCACGCCCCCCCCGTCGCACGTGTCTCAAAAGATGACCCCATCGCCAATGTCGCGCGCGGCGCCAACGCCATCCCTCTGGAAGATCTTCTCCAAGAGCGCTGGGGCGTCCACACCTCACGACAACTCATCGCCACGATCCAGGCGCAAAATGAACGCATCTGTGAGGCGATGCTCAAGACACTCACAAGCCCTAGATATGGCCTGATCGAGCTTGGTCTTGACTATGTCCTCGACGAACACAAGAGACTGTGGCTGATCGAAGTCAACGGATTCCCACAGGGTCGATTGATCCAACTCGCGAAGACACATCCTGATAGATTCGCGACACATTGCCAGCAGCTCCACCACCAACCTCTTTCGAGCTTATTGGCTTGCGCGCTTTGATTTGCACATTCCGAAATCGTGGTTATACGATTAAGAGAACAACATCCACAAAAGGATCACATATATCTGGACCTTTCGGGTCCAAGCAAAGGAAAATATGATGTCTGAGAAGAAAACAGAGAATGAACTTCCACCATGTGGATTGTACCGCACAGGTCGTGAACACAACGATGATGATGTACATATTCACGCAGGCGCCCTCGTGATGTTCCACAACCACTCCAACAGAAATATGCCTTTTGTCCAATTCCCCGAAGAGAACGTAAATAACCGCTGGTCCTTCTCCGAAACAGGCCCAGGTATCGAGAACGATCAAGCCTTCCTCGACGCCCTTGAGCCACTAAGAGACCAAGGGGTCTACTTTCTTAACGAACATATCCACACACCTGATGGAGTGTATCCAGAGTTTACGATGGTACAGCTCGGTTACAACAGAGATGGTAACCCGATCTTGTTCCCCGCCAAGAAACTTCCCCACGGTCAAAACGGTTACTACTTCGAAGATGCCGGGTACATGTTTGAAGACCTCGACATCCTAAAGTTGCTCTCCCCAGAGACCCCCATCGATCACACACACCACGAAGATGACGAGCCGGAGGACGAGAGCGCGCTGCTCAACTAGAGACAAAACATGATCCTGCCGGCAGGATGGGAGCGACACAACAGACAACTGGACGGGGCAAAAAGCGGGATTTGGCTCTTTACACAGGGGGTCGTGCGCGTTATGGTGATTACCACAGATGTTTCGCACGATATGTTCGTCATATGAAGAGAAAAACGCACAAGGTATAGATCACTTCAAAGTGGTGTGTGGCGACGCTTACGCACCCCTTGTCGCTGGACATCCAGCATATGGAGTACAAGATGGGCATCAAGGAATCCATGATCCAATTGACCCCGTCTCCGTTAGTCAGGTTGTTTTCCGCGCCCTACGTTGCAGGCAATTCCCTAAATGCAGCGATCGAAAAAGCAGACAGACTCTGGCAAACACAACAATTACAAACCACCCTCGACCTTCTAGGCGAAGGGATCAAGGAGCGAGAAGATATCACACACGAGGTCGATGAATACCTCAGAGTCATCGACGCGATTGGCGACAAATCCTACATCACCATATCCCTCAAACCCACACAGATGGGACTCAATATCGACCCCGCCTTTTGTCGAGACAATATCGCTCGTATCCTCAAACGTGCACAAACACACAACATTCAGGTCACCATCGACATGGAAGAGTCGGACTACACAGAGAGTACACTCGTGCTACATCGCTCTCTTCGTGAGGAGTTCGACAACGTCGGGACTGTCTTGCAATCCAGGCTCTTTCGCACCGAAGAAGATATCCACAAGCACCTTGATGGGCTGAAAGCCCACATCCGCCTGTGTATTGGGATCTACAATGAGCCCGCCAATATCGCCCTTCAGAAGAAGCCGGAGATCAAAGACAATCTCTTCAAATTGTTGGGGATTCTTTGGGAAAAAGGACACTTTGTGGGGATCGCGACACATGATGAGGCGCTGCTTCGTCGTTGCCTGGCACTTGCAAAAGAACGAAATATCCCTAAAGAACAGTACGAGGTGCAGATGTTGTTGGGTGTGCCACGTAAGGCCATTCAACAAGAGATCGTCAAGAGCGGCATACCTGTTCGCCTGTACGTTCCATACGCAACAACCTGGGATCATGCGCTCGCTTACTTGCGGCGCAGGATGGCAGAAAATCCCAACATGATCTTCTACGTCCTGGGTAACCTTTGGCAACGAATGTGGCGATGGATTCGTCCCAAAAAGCCATCACTATGAGCTAGATAACCAGTCCATTGAATCGTCCCAAAAGCGAGATATCCGTGAAACAAACAAGTCCCCCCCCCTCCCCACTTGATGTCTTTTACGAACACGCAAACACCTACAACCAAAATGGTATCCTTGGGACGTTAAGTGGCATCACACAAAGTAAACGCGATCAACACTTTCAAGCCCTCTCACAGGCGCTCAAAGAAGACATCCAACGAGCACTCGCAGGCTCCAAAGCCGAAAGCATCGACATCTCCCACATGTCAGGCGTCAACGAAGGCGACCTCCTGCACGTCGATCCAACGACGCAGTCGACAACACGAGAGCTGCTCCCCTACCCTTCTGCGCGTGAATTGCTCCACGCCTATAGCCAGAGCCACATGGCCTTTGACAGCCAGCAACCTTACGCTCCGTGGACCGAACCAGCAGACCAGCCGCCTCCAACATGGTTACGAGAGTTACTGTTACGGGTCGCGTACAACGGTCTCTGGTCGCCCTCTGGGACCAACTGGCAGCCGATGCGTATGGTCGAGCTCTCCGCTGCTGAGATGAGAACACTTCGTGACGCTGCAGGTCTCACCTCCGAACACGCACCTCCTGGTGCCGCGATCATTGGCCGCAGAACCTACAGCTCCGTTCTCAGTGATATCGCCCATATCTGTTTGTACACACCACGCACAAGAGCCGACGTCATCGACATTGGGATTTACTTGCTCACCTGTGAATTGACCGCCTTTGCCTACGGCGCAAAACCGCACACAGAGACGATCCCAACAGACAAGCAAGCCGCAACCAACGAAGTCTTGATCGACTTCTTGCTCGAACGGCAAAACAAAGTCCAACAAGAAGACAGCGAACACGCGGCCTCGGAGCAAGAAAAACTGGCGCAATTGATCGAGCTATTGAGAGAAGATAAGGCTTTTATCGACACCCTCTTCAGTGTGATCCCCCCCGATCAAACGTGGCGTCCAGATCTATCCAAGAAGACCCCCTTTGACCGGCTGATCGAAGCCCGCTCAAGCCAACGTGTCGCCGCCCCAAAACAAGACGTCACTCTCGAAGAGTTCGATGAGATCTGGCGAGAAGCCCTCCCGCTCATAGGACGAGAAGCGAAACGAATTGACTACACAGCCTTCACCTGGCACCAGGATATGCCCCGCCAAATCGGCGAAGGGATGTTTGAAGGGCTCTACGGCAAAGGTGCCGATCCAGAGACCGGTCGTGGTGGTGAAGGTGGCTACCTCTCCGCCGCCAACCTCGACAACTTGTTGACCTGGATATCACAACAAACAGAGACACTCCCAGAAGACATTCAACAGATCTTGCAGGCCTCGCCAGAAGAGCGCCTGGAGCTCGTTCAAGACACACCCATGCCCCGCTTTGCCATCCCCTCCCTCCTCGAACACTTCTTGATCCAAGGAGGACGTTATGCCGCCGCAGAGAATGTATTGATGGGACGAAGAGAACGACCTCTCAGCATCGCGATGTTCCAACGCATTGTGCGCCATATGTTGCACGGTTTTGGTTCTTTCTTTCTGCGATTCCAGAACACGCATCCGATCACCACAATCCTCCTCAGTAAAGAAGACGAACCTGATACAGCGTTGACCTTCAAGACGTTGGGAAGGATGTCTTTTGCGCTGTCGTTGATCTGCCGCGCACGTGGTCTGACGTCCATCATTAAAGAAGGGACGATCGAGTTTGCCGCCGAGCTGATCCAAGACCTCGTCGCCGAACACATGCCTGATCGGGACGCAGCGGCGTTGGTCGCAGATGGAAAGTATATGTCGAGGCTGACATTCCAGGTGGGACATCCACTAGGATTTGATGATGAGATCCACGCCGGCCCGACCCCCCACACGGGCCTTGATGAACGCATTCGTGATCGAAGACCCCCTCACGCTCCTATCTCGCAGCATTATTACCCCCATCTGCAGCGATAACGTACTTGCTTTTCCTGCCCAAACCATCCATCATCATCCCCTCTTCAACATATCTCAACCAACCACTCTGACAGGAGGAGCTATCCTTGCGCTGCTCAACGTTTATCCTCACCTTCGGATTGATCCTGTGTATGGCCTCCACGAGAACGTACGCAACAGAATCCTCAGTACAAACACCCAAAACCAATACAACAAGACCCAATACGAACAAGTGGTTTGAGCCATCCTATCTCATCGACTGGGGGCTCTCTTTGGGCGTCGCGGGAGCAGGTCTGGCGCTCCTTCAAATCGAACCTCCAACGCGTCCCTTTAGAGTAGGCGATCCCTCCATCTCCAACCCTTACCACGACAACACGATCTCGACAGGCCTCGCAGCAGGACTCTCAGCGGGTATTCCGCTCGCGTTGTTTGGCCTCTCACAGATATGGGTGCGGAGTGGTCACGACTTTCATCACGCAGCGCTCGGACTCTTTGAGGGAATCTCACTGACGTTCTTCACGACGACGCTGCTCAAAGTCACAATAGGACGGCTCCGCCCCGACTTTATCGCTCGTTGTCAGCCCGATAGCCAGTTGTCTTGCACAGGTGATCCTGAGCTGATCAGGACAGGGAGACGCTCCTTTCCATCAGGTCACTCTTCCGCGGCTTTCGCAGGTGGAATGTTCTTATCTTTGTACTTGTGGGGGAAGCTGCAACCTCTTTCAGCTCGTGGTACGTTCTGGAAGTTGCTCCTCAGCCTCTCTCCTCTCTTTGGCGCGACGATGATGGGCGTTTCACGAATCGTAGACAATCGACATCACTGGGAAGACGTCCTCGTCGGCGCGTTCATTGGGATGGGGTTCTCATGGCTGACCTACCACCTTCACTTTCCAGCGCCATGGTCCAGAAAAAGCGGCACCCCAAAGCGTCGCCTTCGAGTCTCTCTTGCTCCAATGCTTGGCCCTGATCGTTTTGGCTTTGCGCTCTCATGTCTTTACTGACCCACGGCTCTCTTGACGCCAGAGAGACAACCCACTATCTTTCCAGACTTACACGTACCATCATTTGGTAACAATGACCCCTCACAGCAAGAGAAACGCACATGAAAATATCCCACTGGCTACTTGTCATCGCGTTGATGTTCGGTTCAGGCTTTGTCATGAACTGTGGACCAGAGCAGACAACCAATGGCGAATCGACAAACACAGAGCAATCGAACAAAGAGACGGCATCATCAGAGCCCAGCCCTGAGCAAACGCAGGACGGCGGTACAGCAGACGCTCCAGCTCCACCGACCTTTGATCCGACTGTTTGTGGAAGTACTCCACACAAATGGCTGCCCACCTCCGAGGTCGGAAAACTTATTAGCAAGGACCAACCCTCTCTCGGAAATATGAGTAAGGAGCTGCTCACCAGCCTATTGAAAACCACACAGTACAAAGATCTTGTGGCCATCAAGTACGGCGTGAAGGTCTACACATTTCGGTACACCACACAAGATCGTGGGAAAAAAATCGAAGCGACAGGTGTTGTAGGGATTCCAGACAGTGAAGGGGTCGCGTTGAAAGCACCCTACACACTGTTTTTGCACGGTACAACAGGCTTTATGGACAAGTGTGCCCCCAGCGGTAGCCAGGATGGAGTCTTATCCGTCGCGCTCCTCGCATCCCAAGGCTATATCGCCATCGCCCCAGACTACATCGGCATGAATGGGACAGGTGAGGCTTCAACCACACACCACGCATACCTCGTCGGTGAAGCTGTCGCGCTCGGTTCTTTGGACTCCCTGCGCGGCACAGATGCGCTGCTAAAAGAGGTGACAACAGACGTCGAACACGACGGTCGCCTCGTCATTGTGGGTGGTTCTCAAGGTGGTCATGCGGCGCTCTTCTCTGCGTTGTACGCCCCTTACTATGCACCATCATACAAACTCGTCGCAGGGGTCGCGATGATCCCACCAGTCGACCTGATCGCCCAGTCAGAAGCTGCGATCAGCACGCTTGGCGACGCCAGCATCACCCTCGCGGCAGGCGCGACGGCGATGAGTCGCTGGTATGGTTTTGATGACAAACTCAAAGAGATCCTGACTGATGGCGACCCCTACAACATCGCCAGCACGCTCGCCAATTTGATGGACACGAAGTGTGATGTGGACACCAAAGAATACAAATTCACCAAGACCACAGATATCTTCACAGAGACACTGTACAAAACGATTACAGAGAAAAAGAGCTGGGAAGGATTCGAAAAGTGGCGCTGTATCATGGCTGAGAACTCCGTCAACCACACCTCCGTCAAACGTATAACTGACGTACCTTTCTTGTTTATTGTTTCCGAAAAAGATGCCCTGGTCAATCCAGAGATCCAACGCAAGAGCTATGACACACTTTGTAAACAAGGGTATAAGATGAATTATATCGAGTGCAAAGGTGCCAGCCACTCCAAAGGCGCGACGTGGTCACTTAAATCTCAACTAGAGTGGGTAAAAGACCGACTCGATGGTGTGGAGATGAAAGATGTCTGCACACGCCCAGACCCCATCTGCTGCGAAGGCTCCGATAGCAAAGTCTGCACCCCCTAATTTCGACAAGCCCGACGAAGAGAAAAGAAACCCCTCAGCCTCCCTTGTAGTCGACAGTTCCCCCTACGCAACTTCGTTGGCAAGGGGAGCGATGAAAGACCCCATCAGTCCGAGTGAACGTTCGTCCAGCTCCCCCTGTTGTTCAACTTCGTTGGCGAGGGGAGCGATACAAGACCCCCTCAGACGGGCTTCGCCCGCCAGCTCCTCCTACGCGATTTTCGCTCCGTTCCTATCACAAAGGGAGCGACGAAAGCCCCTCTCAGTCCGACCTATCGCTCGTCCAGTTCCCCCTACGCGACTTGCGCTCCGCTCCTGTCAGCAAGGGGAGCGATGCACATCAAACGATATATCGCGATACAAACGAAAAATCCGTGTATATCGGTTGGTTTGTCCCTCCTTTCGAAAGGGTTGAGAGGAGGGATGAGCCGGAGGCTCAGGGTGGAGAGTTTGTTGAGGCATATGTTGCAAAGCGTACGGAGCAAACGTCCTCATAGGACGCTTTGCTTTGGAC
>MDTC01084861.1_pt1 | contig 72650 bp, 73 predicted proteins | sample 811181 | NCBI WGS metagenome assembly MDTC01 (sample SAMN05326644, study PRJNA326480) | marine metagenome | isolation source: seawater | place: Pacific Ocean: North | collected 2011
GATGTCACGGATCAACGCTTCGGACTGATCTGTCAGAGCAGGATCAAACTCACCAGCCCAATACACAGCGTCAATCGTCTGTGACCATGTCGATGGATTTACATAGGTCTCCGCTTCATCGCTGAGGTTATTAACAACAGCGCTTGCACTGTCTAGCATACCCAAATTAACAAGTTCTGTTAGCATTGGCTCTGCAACATCCCCTGTGACATATTCACCCAAATTATCCCAATGAGACGCAAAAATGTCTTTCGCCTCCTGTTGATCTTCTGGCGTAGCCGAGATAAAACCCGGGTGTGTCAAAAGACAAAAACCATAATCATCAACAACAAGATTTACTGAGTCAGGATATGTTGCTGCCCAGTTTTCTCTGTATTCATCTGTCCAACCAGATACAATCATATCTATAAATCTTGCGGTTCCTAGAACCTGTGAAAAAGGTTGTGCGTGTGTGTTAGCCATTTTGCTTACTCCTCAATTCAAAATTTAGCCTGATATTAACATTGAAACATATTTTCTTGTTTTGATGTGTTAGATTGGTACAAGAAATTTGTAAGAAATTTGTAAGAAATGATTTGTTTGCATAAATCAAACAATTTACGCAGCTATTAACTTGAATTAAACATATCTAATGCATTATTCACTGATGCTTTAGGGCTTTTAAATAGGAAATTTAGGTATATAGAATGAAAGTACTCATTGTTGAAAACAATGCCAACACATTGAAATATTTGTCTGATATCCTTGAAAAAGAGGGATTTGAGGTAATTGCCTTGGATAATGGCCAGCAAGCTTTAGCAACATACAAGGAACAAAAACCTGATTTTATTTGTCTTGATATCATGATGCCAGATATTACAGGCTATGATATATGTCGTGAAATAAGAAAAATAGACGAAGAAATCCCTGTTATTTTTATTAGTGCAAAAACGGAGCCTACTGATAAAATTATAGGATTAGAACTAGGAGCTGATGATTACATAGCCAAGCCTTTTGATATACGAGAAGTTATTGCAAGAATTAGAGCTGTTGTCAGACGATGTTATAAAAACACCAAAACAAAAGAAGAATTGAACGAGCATTTTGGTATGGGAAGCCTTGAGGTGTACCCCAAAAAGCTTAAAGCAATACGCGATGACAAAATAATTGATCTTAGCTTACGCGAAGTCAAAATCCTCTCCATTTTATACAATAATAAAAACGACATCGTAACCAAAGATGATTTACTAGATTATTGTTGGGGTGAGCATATCACGCCAGAAAGTAGAACCGTTGCCTGGCATATCTCACAACTCCGAAAACGTATCGAAATTGACCCAAAACAACCCACCATAGTCGTAACAGTTCATGGAGTTGGCTATAAATATGAAGAATAGCCATAAAATCCAAAGTTTTTTATGATGAAGTACTATACAAAACTAACACAAAAACTAACAGACTCTATTTCGATCGATCATGATCCGATAAAACTCTATATCCAAAACCATGGTTTTTTTCTTAAATACTTTTCATCAATTGCTTTGCTTATTGTTTTTGCCAAGTTCTATTTATATGGCATACCGAAGTCTGAATATCTTATATTTTTTATTTTTGTGCTTCTGCCTATTAGTGTTCTCTTTGCCTATGAACAGATCAAATTATATAGAAAACTAGAAAAAATGTCCTCTTCGCCTTATATGCGAAACAGGACAAAAACCTTTTTCCTGATCGTCTTGAACAAAATAGGTTATACTGTTCCTTGGATGGTCTTTTTGTTTTGGCCACTTGAAGTCAATTTCTTCTTTTTTCATATTTTAGGCTATGCTTTTATATTTTGTATAATAGCTATATATCCATCTATCAGTGCACCTGTTTGGCCTTTATTCATAGTTGATATAGGGCTACAACTTATGTTTTTAGCGCTTATTGTTATTCTTAATTATGACATACAGGAAACTCCAATTGCAGGCCTGTTTATCATTACATTCAGCTTTTATGCAGTGATCAGTGCCTTAAAGATGAACCAGACTTACCTTGAGCTATTCAGCAAGAATAAGGATATTAGATCTGCTTTAAAGCAGACTAAACAAGCACACGAAGCCAAGGCTGAGTTTTTGGCTATTATGTCTCATGAAATCAGAACACCTATGAATGGTATCATGGGTATGATTGATTTCCTTAAAGAAACGAAACTTAATGAAGATCAATCTCAATGCGTTAAAACTATTCATGAATGTTCAGATACACTCATTAATACGCTCAATGATGTATTAGACTATTCCAAGATTGAAGCCGGCAAATTTTCTGTAAGAAAAATAAATTTCAATTTGCATGAATTGGCACAGCATATTTTTAATATGTTTAGACTAAAGATGGCTGAAAAAAATATAACATTTCATCTTGATATTCATGATAACGTTCCTGAATACATTTATAGTGACCCTAACAGAATACAGCAAATCATAGCTAACTTACTTAACAACGCCCATAAATTTACAGATAACGGCATAGTGCAATTCAGACTTTCTGTATCTGGCACCACGGACCAGAATAGCCATGAACATAATATAATAATTGAAATTGAAGATAACGGTATAGGCATTAGTGAACCAGATAAGAAAAAACTTTTTAAACGCTATAGTCAAATCAAGGATAATACACTTGAAGATCCAGGAGGAACAGGCTTGGGGCTTGTCATTGTTAAGCAGTTATCCCTTTTACTGGGCGGTGATATCACTTTTGACAGCAATAAAAATATTGGAAGCACTTTTATAGTTAAACTTCCCTATCTTATGCCCATCCATGTTGATGAAAAATCTGCTATCACCAACATGGATAAAGAAGACAGCCCTGCGCTAAAAATTTTATTGGTTGATGATAACAAACTTAACCAGCAAATTGTGGAACGCTATTTGAAAAATGAAGGGCACAAAGTTTTTGTTGCATCTTCAGGGCAACAAGCCTTAGAGTTCCTTCAACAAAACCATGAATTACATATTATCCTTATGGATTTACATATGCCTGATATTAACGGTATGGATGCGACTAAGAAAATTAGAAAAAACCTATCTCAATATGACAATGTCCCTATTATTGCTCTAACGGCTAATCTCACAGAAGAAACTCTTAAGACTTGGTATGAATTAGGTATTGCAGCCCATATTCCGAAGCCCATACAAAAGGAGGAATTCTTTAATATTATTTTACATCATGCCGTACATGCACATTTCTTAACCTCTCCAGAAAAAAACTTACAAAACGAAGAAAACAAGTCAAACGATAAAAATAATGAAAAGCTCTATAATCTAGCTGAAGCTTTTGGTCCTGATTATGCGTGTTATGTTGTAGAAAATAACCTTATAGAGATTAAGAAACTGCTACAAAACATTCCTACCTTACTTCACAAAGACAAAATAAACATTGTCAAAACGCATATACATGACCTAATAACAGTCAGTGGCAATATTGGTATGGATAGGACTTCTGATATATCAAGAAACATTGAAAATCTTTTTGAACAAAACAAAACGGCAGAAGCTATTTCTAAAATTAATTTACTGCTAGCCACAGCCGAAGAAGAAGCTACATATGTAAAAACATATATTAATAGTTTAGCAAAATCAGAAATTGCCGATTTAGTCTAGACTTTCTGCATCTTCCAAGAGAAAAAACATTTCGCAGCACAGCAAAATCAAGGCTTGTGATTTTAGAAACTCTCTGCTAGAAACACAAAAAATAATTATTAACTACTTTCTGACATCGATTAAAACACAGATAAACCAGTTATTACGGATATTTTCTCATGACAAAAAATGACGACAAGGAAGCCTTTAGACAAAGTGCTTTAAAATACCACAGCCACCCTACCCCCGGTAAAATTGCGATCCGCGCAACCAAAGACATGGCCACACAGCGTGACTTGGCTTTGGCTTATTCCCCTGGCGTGGCTGCTCCTTGTGAAGAAATCGCGAAAGACCCTCTTAAGGCTTATGATTATACCTCACGAGGCAATGTTGTTGCCGTCATATCTAATGGTACGGCTGTTTTGGGGCTTGGTAACTTGGGTGCATTGGCTTCCAAACCCGTCATGGAAGGAAAATCAGTTCTTTTCAAAAAATTTGCCAATATTGACTCTCTTGATATTGAAGTTGATGAAACTGATGTAGATAAACTGGTCGAGATTATTGCCTCCCTTGAACCGTCTTTCGGCGGCATCAACTTGGAAGATTTCAAAGCTCCTGAATGTTTTGAACTTGAAAGACGTTTAAAAGAACGCATGAATATTCCAGTATTCCATGATGATCAGCATGGTACGGCGATTATTGTGACTGCAGCCTTTACAAACTGGATCAAACACTCAGGGCGGAATATCGAAGATATCCGCCTTGTTGCTTCCGGTGCAGGTGCTTCTGCGATTGCCTGTTTAAATCTGCTTGTTGGTGCCGGCCTTAAACGTGAAAACATCATCGTTTGTGATAGAAACGGCGTTGTTTACGAAGGCCGTGAAGAAGGTATGGACCCTCAAAAGGCCGCCTTTGCCTCTAAAACTAATGCCCGTACACTTGAAGATGCTATTGAAGGCGCAGATGTGTTCCTAGGACTTTCAGGTCCAGGCGTTTTGGACAAAGAAAAAGTCTCTAAAATGGCTGACGCCCCGTTGATTATGGCTTTGGCCAACCCAACACCGGAAATAATGCCGGAAGATGCTTATGCAGCAAAACCAGATGCAATTGTATGTACAGGACGCTCAGATTTCCCTAATCAGGTTAATAACGTATTGTGTTTTCCGTTCATTTTCCGCGGCGCATTGGATGTTGGCGCGACAACAATTAACGAAGAAATGAAACTTGCTTGTGTTGAAGCTATTGCGGCTCTAGCGCGTAAAGAAGCAGTGGCCGAAGTGGCAGCGGTTTATAGTGATGAACACCTCCAGTTTGGTCGTGACTACCTTATTCCAAAGCCATTTGATCCACGCCTGATTGTTGATCTTCCTGTTGCTGTTGCAAAAGCAGCTATGGAATCCGGCGTTGCTACACGTCCGATTGAGGACTTCGAAGCTTATGAACACAAGCTGCAGCAATACTTCTTCCGTTCACAGCTTGTTATGCGCCCTGTGTACTCGCGCGCTCAAGAAGCACCAAAACGTGTTGTTTTCTGTGAAGGTGAAGAGGAGCGTGTTCTTCAGGCTACACAAATTGTTCTCGATGAAAATCTAGCTAAGCCAATTATTATCGGTCGTAAAGATGTTGTGGCGGAGCGTATTAAGCGTTTGGGCTTACGCATGAATCCAGATAAAGATTTGGAAATTGTTGACCCGCAGAATGATACTCGTTACCGCGATTACTGGGAAACCTATCATGAAATTATGGATCGTCGTGGTGTAACGCCCGAAGATGCAAAAACAATTTTGCGTACAAATACAACGGTTATCGGATCATTGATGGTCTATAAAGATGCGGCTGATGCTGTAATCTGTGGTACAATCGGTCAATATCACGGACATTTGAGAGATATTAAGGATATCATAGGTTTGAAACCAGGTGTAGAAACACCTGCCGCCCTTAGTCCTTTATTGATTTCTCGTGGTTCCTATTTCTTCTGTGATACACAGATTAACCCGAACCCAAGCATTGCCCAGATCTCAGAGATGACTTTATTAGCCGCCGAAGAAGTTAGACGTTTTGGTATCAAGCCACGTGTGGCATTGCTTTCCCATTCTAATTTTGGAACAAGCGATTGTGAATCTGCCGCTAAAATGCGCGCTGCTTATGAAGATATTCACCGCCGTGACCCTGAATTGGAAATTGATGGTGAGATGCAAGCTGATGCAGCCCTAATAGACACTGTGAGGCAACGCGTTATGCCGAATTCAAAACTTACAGGTCAGGCTAACTTGTTTATCATGCCGAATGTTGAATCTGCTAACATTGCCTTTAATATGGTAAAGACTTTCTCAGACGGTGTTAGTATAGGCCCTCTGTTGCTTGGTGCATCACGTCCGGCACATATTCTAACGCCCGCAACAACAACGCGTGGTATTGTGAATATGACAGCCCTTGCAACAGTAGGCGCTCAGATCTTTGAAGATACAATGACAGATAATGTCACACACCGTTTGGTACGTAGCGCCTGATTTATTAAGGACCTCTTTCTTCCAGAATATAATCTTGCTGCACATATTCAACATTAGAATAAGATGAGACTTTCTGTATAAGTCTCATCAGTTCTTCTTGATTTTCTATAGAAACTTCTATGCGAACTAAAATATCAGGAACATGTGATATTACTCTTCCGTTAATCTTTCTGGCGAGTTTTTCCATTTTTTTATAAGACGTATTTTCTTTAAACCCTATAATTATTGTTTTCATATGAAATGTAGCGATATTACTTTTGTTAAGGCTTTCATCACTATCTGAATGAATAATATCTATTGGCTGACTGCTTTTTTTAATTTTTAAATTTGGCATAGGCAAAAATATTGAAAAGGGTTTTTCTTCTCTAGATATATAACAGTCTCTAAATGCCTTAAACTGAGTTTTTTCCTTTTTATGCTTGGTCAGCCTTAAAAAATCATCATAAGAGATACGCCCTGCCCTGTCTCTTTGGCCATCCTTAAAGCAATAAACACAAGCATCGCCAAAAATACGTTCATATTTCCCATCTATATTTTTTTCCTGAATTTCTTGTTCAGACAGATAAGATACTTTTTGATCTGGATTATAAGTTTCCCAACAATTATCCATAGAGTTTACGATGCCATCATTATCTGCGTCATCAAGATAGCGAGGGCCAGAATTTATGTAGGCTTTTGGATTAATCCAATACAAGAACTCTTTTGGAAAAAGCCACATAGTACCTACAGAACAGGACATAAGAAAAATAATCCAGAAATATATGCGCCATTTCACTTACTTTATCCGATCATTTTTTTTAAAGATGACACACCAAGAGTAAAACAACTGTAGTTAAAATATTATAAAACTTTTGTCTTACTTACCCACTAGTATCCCTGAACAGGGATGCTATTATGCTTTTTCTTAATGTATTTAACAATCAAGATCAGAGATTCCGTAAATGGGAAAAGCACAGGAAAAAGAGCCGGAAGAGCTGGAAAAACAGGATGATGCCTCTGCCGTTTCAGAAGAAACATCTGTGCACTTGACTGATGAAGAGATCAATGACGTTGTCGGCGCACTGAAGGCCGAAGATTCTGATGTTGTGCATTCTGCCCTAGATGAGTTAGGACCAGCAGACATTGCAGAGCTTATTGAAAAAATCAAGCAAGAAGACCGTAATACCCTTATACAATTATATAGTGATGCGCTTGACCCCTCAGTTTTTACAGAGATGGATACAGAGCTTATTCGCCTGACTCTCTCGGAAATGCCTGCCCTACAAATTGCAGAGATGATTTCTGATTTGGAAACAGATGATGCACTCCTTTTGATTGAGCCTCTTCATCCAACATTACAAAAGGAAGTTTTACGCAATCTTTCGCATCAGACACGTACCGCTATGGAAGAAGGCTTGAGCTTCCCAGAGGATAGTGCAGGCCGTTTGATGCGCCGTGAAATGGTTGCTATCCCTGAATTCTGGACAATAGGTAAAACTATCGATTATTTACGCTCAGTCAGCGATGAGTTACCGGAGGATTTCTTTGATGTATTTATTATTGATCCTGCCTATCGCCTGAAAGGTGAAATCCCCTTAAGCCGCGTAATCAGCGCCAAACGTTCAGAAAAAATTATGGACCTGAACTTGCGGGAGCCACACCCTATTCCAGCGGACATGGATCAGGAAGATGTTGCTCACCTTTTCCGGCGCGAGAATATCGTATCCGCACCAGTGGTTGACGAGAATAATCGCCTGATAGGAACAATTACAATTGATGACGTGGTTGATGTTATCGACAAGGAGGCACAAGAAGACTTGCTACGCCTTGTTGGTGTGGATCAGGGAGATTTATACCGCGCCGTTATTTCTACGGCTAGCGCTCGCTTTAGATGGCTATTCATCAATCTCTTGACTGCTATTTTTGCGTCAATTGTGATTTCCTTTTTTGATGCCACCATTGAACAGATTGTGGCCTTGGCGATTTTGATGCCGATTGTTGCTTCCATGGGTGGAAATGCCGGAACGCAAGCTTTGACAGTTGCCGTGCGTGCGATTGCCACTCATCAGCTATCTGGAACAAATACAATGAGGGTTATCTGGAAAGAAACATTGGTTGGTGCGATTAACGGTGTCTTATTTGCTGTTATTACCGGCTTAACGGCTGCATTCTGGTTTTCATCTGCTACACTAGGAATGGTAATTGCCTCAGCTATGATTATAAACTTACTAGTAGCAGGATTATTTGGCGCAGGAATCCCTATTGTGCTCAATACTATGGGCAGTGATCCGGCTGTTTCTTCAACGGTTTTACTGACGACCATAACCGATGTTGTTGGATTTCTGGCCTTTTTGGGGCTAGCTGCACTTTTCCTAATATAGTCATAACATCCATAAGGAAATATTTGAATTTACTTATAAAATATAATATACGTGGTAACTTATATAACGGGTAACGGATAATAATGACTGCTGCAAAACTTGAAAAACCAAGCCTTGAGCATAAGAAAAGCTATATTGAAGCCTTAAGAGAATTTCAGGAAGAAGGTCGCTATACTTTTCTTGATATTCACGATGTTGAAAACAACTTCGAAGATTTCATTGAAAAGGTCAATAACGGAAAAAAGCATCTGCATAAGCCCTATGCTGATTGGGTAGAGCCTGTGCCAGAAACAGTTTTATGGCTGGTGAAAGATAATGAATTTATCGGCACACTCAACATAAGACACCGCCTGAACTGGCATCTGGAAAAATGGGGCGGACATCTTAATTTTATTGTTCGACCGTCAATGCGCGGAAAAGGATTTGGAAAGAAACTTTTACAAAAAGCCATGCCCTATATCTCAAGCCTTGGTATAGACCGCGCACTTATAACGCTTGACCCAGCGGACAAATCCGCGAATAAGATTGTTCAATTTTGCGGTGCAAAGCTGGAAGATACCCTTCCTGCCACAGATAAATTTCCGGCAAGAAACAGATATTGGCTGGATTGTACCTAAGATAAAATCAGGCTATATAATATAGTCATGGCAAAGACAAAATCCAAAAAGTCTAAAAAAGACCCTAAAACTCCAGCCAAGAAAGAGACCAAGAAAAAACGTTCATGGTCTTTGTTTTGCCTGAAGTGGATATTTATCCTCGGCATATGGGCTGGAATTGGTCTTGGTTTTATTTTGGCATGGTATGCTCAAGACTTGCCGAATATAGCAAAAACCGCCAGCTTTGAGCGACAACCTGCCATTATTATCAAAGCCTCCAATGGCATAGAAATAGCGCGTTATGGCGAGCTAAAAGGCACTACAGTCAGCATTGATCAAATGCCCCCCTATTTGATTAAAGCCGTGATGGCAATTGAAGACCGAAGATTTTATGATCATCCAGGCCTAGACCTGTTAGGTATCGCTCGCGCCATGGCGGTTAATATTTCAAAGGGTCGCTTTGCCCAAGGTGGCTCGACGATCACGCAGCAACTCGCGAAAAACCTTTTTCTGACCCATGACCGAACCATAAAACGCAAAATTCAAGAAGCTATGCTGGCTATATGGCTAGAACATGAGCTTAGTAAAGATGAAATTTTAAGCGCCTATCTCAACCGCGTCTATCTCGGGGCGGGTGTTTACGGCGTAGAAGCAGCCTCTAAGGTTTATTTTGAAAAAGATGTCCGTAATATAAACTTGCAAGAAGCTGCTATTTTAGCTGGCCTTCTAAAGGCACCATCGCGTTATTCTCCTGCTCATAATCCCAAACTGGCTCAGGAGCGAGCCAAAGTGGTTTTAGCAGCTATGGTAGATGCCGGATATATTACCGAGCAGGAAAAGAACAAACCTTTTTCTGCCCTGCCAACGCCAAAGCAAAAACCACAGGGTACAAATTCATATCGCTACTTTGCAGATTGGGTCGTTGACGGTTTGCCGGATTTGGTTGGTACGCCGGATATGGACTTGATCGTTGAAACAACCATGGATCCGGATTTACAAAAATCTGCCGAGGCCGCCTTAATCAAAGCTCTGATTGAAAATGGTGAGACCATGACTGTAAAGCAAGGAGCCATACTAAGCTTGCAGGCGGATGGAGCGGTTGTGGCTATGATTGGAGGGCGCAATTATCAGCAAAGCCAGTTTAACCGCGTGACCCAAGCGGTGCGCTCTCCCGGTTCATCATTCAAGCCGTTCCTTTACCTCACGGCGCTAGAGCAAGGGATGACGCCGGATGCCCCCATTTTAGATGCCCCGATTGAAGAAGGCGAATACCGCCCGAAGAATTATGCTGATAAATATTTTGGGAACGTCACTTTGGAAACTGCACTGGGCGCTTCCATGAATACGGCGGCGGTACGCCTAATGCAGCAAACAGGCGTTGGGCCAGTGCGCGAGAAAGCCAGAAAACTTGGTATTATTTCCGATCTGGAGCATGATCTTTCCTTAGCTTTGGGAAGCTCCGGCGTTTCAGTTCTGGAAATGGGTTTGGCCTATGCGGCGATTGCCAATGGCGGTTACCGCGTTTACCCCTATGGCATCAAACGCATTACCAATGCCGAAGGACGTGTTCTCTATCAAAGAAAACCTATCAAGAGCCGCTACCGTGTGGCAGATGCTTATGCTGTGGCCGATTTACAAAAAATGATGCGCACCGTCGTAGAACAAGGCACAGGAAGACGCGCCAAAATACAAGGATTAGAGATCGCTGGAAAGACAGGCACATCACAAGATAGCCGCGATGCATGGTTTATCGGTTTTACAGATGCGCTTGTGATGGCAGTCTGGCTTGGTAATGATGATAATAGCCCAATGAACGGTGTTACTGGTGGCAATCTGCCTGCTAGTATTTGGCGCGAGATCATGGCCCCGAATTATAACCGCTTTGAGGCGATCAATTTTGGAACTCCACCAGAGCTCCGCAATCAGGATAGTAGTTTTAGTAACCTTATTGGCTCATTGCTAGGCGGCGGACAAGAACGCCAAAACAAGCGCCAAGGCGGTGATTTCTCTAATTTGAATGATTAGAATTAGACTGGAATCCCCTGACGTGCCAGTTCATCGGCTTTTTCATTACCGTCATTGCCAGCATGGCCCTTTACCCAGACAAGTTCAATGTCATGATTTTGAATGGCTTTATCAATTTCTTGCCATAAATCCTGATTTTTAACAGGCTTCTTGGCCGCTGTTTTCCAGTTTTTAGCCTTCCACCCTTCCATCCATTCGGTAATGCCCTGCATAACATATTTGCTATCGGTATAGAGAGTCACTTTAGAGCGTTTTTTGAGCGCGTTTAGTGCTTCGATGACCGCCATCATTTCCATGCGGTTATTGGTGGTCTCAGATTCACCGCCACATAGCTCCTTTTTATGCGCACCGGAAAGCATATAGACGCCCCACCCGCCCGGGCCGGGATTACCGCTGCATGCGCCATCCGTATAGATTTCGACCTTAGGCAAGCTCACGCATCACATCCTTTTCCTGATGAAACGTCAATCGCTTGAGATAAGCGCCCGGATCATGCGGTGTCATTTCCATCGTCTTGGGATCATAAAGGAAATATTCCTCTAGGCGTGAGACCAATGTCCTAAACACAGCGGCGCGGCATAATATATGGAAGGCCTGTTTTTCCTCTTGGTTCAAGGGGCGTTCTTCTTCATATCCCTTTATAAAAGCTTCAAATTTTTCTGGCACAAAATTGCTATGTTCATCAAAACACCATGCATTTAAGGTGATCGCCAGATCAAAGGCATAAAAATCCGTACAGGAGAAATAAAAATCAATAATCGCACTCAAGCGGCCATTATCAAAAAATACATTATCAGGAAAAGCATCGGCGTGCACCACTCCAGAAGGCAAATTCTGTGGCCAGTTTTCTTGTAAGTAAGAAAGTTCATCTTTCAATAAAATCTGCAATCCGGTTTCAAATTCATCGGCTTGCCCAGAAATTTTTTTGTAAAGCGCAGAAAAAACGTCAAAACCCATAGAATTTTCACGTGTCTTATAAAATTTATCAGCAATATTGTGCATACGCGCCAAGAACGTGCCCATTTGACCGCAGTGCTCCGCACTCAAGTCTTTGACTTTGATATCACTGCCTGTCAGAAAATTGATCAGAATAGCTGGCTGCCCCTGTATTTCACCGATATCATTTCCATTCTTATCTTTCATGGCTTGTGGGCATTCAATGCCATTTTCAGCCAAAAACCCCGAAAACTCCAAGAAGAATGGCAAGTCTTTTTCATTCACACGGCGCGGTTCGAAGATGGTAAGCACATAACGATCTTTGTTGGTAAAGACATGATAATTGGTATTGCTGACCCCTTGTGCAATCCCTTCAAAGTGCTCAAGCTCGCCCAGATCATAGCCCGCGAGAAAGCCTTTGAGTTGTTCTTCTGTAATTTTGGTATAAACAGCCATAAGGAAAAGTTATATTATGCGCTTAAGGCTTTGGGAACCTTGAAATTGACATTTTCCTGAATAATCTTGATTTCCTGCACCTCGACTTCAAAATGATCTTTAGCGGCTTTAATAACTTCGTCGACCAGCACCTCCGGCGCAGACGCCCCCGCGCTCAGGCCCAGTGATTTAATGTCAGAGAATTCATCCCAATTAATATCGGCGGCAGTCTGAACTAGGCGTGCATTCGAGCACCCATTGCGTAAAGCAACCTCAACCAAGCGGTTCGAGTTCGAAGAATTTGGTGCGCCAATCACCAGCACAGCATCACTTAACGGCGCGATTTCCTTCATTGCCAGTTGACGATTTGTTGTTGCGTAGCAAATATCTTCTTTGCGGGGGCCTTTGATCTCTGGAAATTTTGCCTGCAACGTCGCCACGATATCGGCCGTATCATCGACAGATAGAGTTGTCTGCGTGCAATAAGCCAGACTTTGCCCTTCTGCGATTTCCAGCGACGCCACATCATCGACAGTCTCTACCAAAACCACAGCCCCCTCAGGCAATTGCCCCATCGTGCCAATCACCTCGGGATGACCTGCATGACCGATCAGAATCACTTTATCACCGGACAAATGATGCCGTTCAGCCTCGCGGTGAACTTTACTCACAAGCGGGCATGTCGCATCAATATAAAACATATTACGCTCTTGTGCATTTTCTGGCACGGATTTGGGTACACCATGCGCCGAAAAGATTACTGGCTGACCATCATTTGGGATTTCATCCAATTCCTCGACAAACACAGCGCCCTTTTCCCGCAAGCGATCTACGACAAATTTATTATGCACGATCTCGTGCCGAACATAGACTGGAGCGCCATATTTAGCCAAAGCCAGTTCAACGATTTGAATGGCACGGTCAACACCGGCGCAAAAGCCACGCGGCGCGGCCAGAATAATTTTCAAAGGTTTTTTACTCATGGGTTTCTTGCTCATGCGCCCATCTATAAAATGTTTTGAAGCAATAATCCATAGCCTTGCCTAAAATCATAGTTTTAGGTAGTCTATAGAGTGTGATTGAGTTATGACTTTGCTACATCTTTGTGCCACATCTAAATCTATAAAACAGGATTTCGTCTTATGAAACGCTTATTGATTGCGCCATTCTTGATAATGACTTTGTTCTTGGCCTCTTGCCAGACCGTCAATGATATTCAGGACAATATAGATGATATCCAAACGGGTCACTTTGAGCCCGATGTCAGAGTGCATACTGCGGAAACTTTACTGGAAAGCCCCTGTCCACCGATAGAAATTGTGACAGATTTAAGCTCGATCAGTGACTTTTCCGATCCTTTGAAAATGAGTCAGAAAAACCTGATTTCCCGTGTTGATATCGGCAGTGCGCAAAGCACCTGTAAGTTATCCTCCAATACCGCCACAGTTGATTTAAAGCTTGCCTTTAAAGGTGTGCTTGGTCCTAAGGCAAAGCAAAAAAGTGACGATAAGCCGTTTTTCTCCTATCCATTCTTTGTTGCGGTGACAGAGCCAAATGGCAAAATAATGGCTAAAGAAATTTTTGCGGCATCCCTATCTTTTGGTGCGGATGAAAAGGAACATGCTTATTACGAGAATTTACGACAGATTATCCCGATTAAAAGTAAAAAACATGCCAAGCGTTATAAAATCCTGATTGGTTTCCAGCTATCGCCCGAGCAACTGGAATTTAACCGCGTGAATATGGTGCCTAAAGATGGTGCCAAGAAAGAAAAAGAAAAACCAACGGCCAATCAATAATCTCTTGCTTTTAGAGGTAATATCGTGAATAAGCTGAGTATTATGACCAAAGACAACTCCTCTTTTGATGCTAAGACATTCTGGATAGATTCTGCCGAAGATCACAGAAATGTCACGCAGAAAACTTTTGAAGCTCTATATGATGATTTTGAGCGCTGGCTGGATGTCGGTTTTAAAACCATTTCAAATGGTGGCAAGATTATTATTTTTGGCAATGGCGGTAGCGCAGCCGATGCCCAGCACATCGCCGCAGAAATGTCTGTAAAATTAAAGCAAGACCGCGCTCCTATCCCCTCTATTTCGCTCTCATTGGATGCTTCGGCGATTACAGCATGCGGCAATGATTACGGCTTTGACTATATTTTTTCTCGCCAGATCGAGGCCTTAGGCAATAAAGGTGATATGACTGTGGGGATTAGTACATCCGGAAATAGCCTGAATGTCCTAAAAGCTCTGACGCAAGCTCGTAATATGGGCATGAGCACCATAGGTCTTAGCGGTTCCGAGGGAGGCAAAATGCCAGAATATTGTGATGTTTTACTTAAAATTCCTTCGGATAATACAGCCCGCATTCAGGAAATGCATATTACGATGGGGCATATATTTGTTGGCGCGCTAGAGAAAAAGCTTGGTCTTGTCTAAAAACCCTTGAGGAAAAATCCCTTCTGTCTTACACTTCCCGCGTTTAAAATTAATATTACGAATATAGATATACAGGGAAACTATGTCAGAACCCCAAGCTGTCGATACCTTAAGTTTTGAAGACGCTCTTGTCGAATTAGAAACCATCGTAAGAAAACTGGAAACCGGAGAGGCGCCTTTGGATGACTCGATTTCAGCTTATGAGCGCGGTATAAAACTCAAAAAACATTGTGAATCAAAGTTGCGCGACGCACAGGAAAAAATTGAAAAAATTTCCATCGATCCGGATGGTAAAGTCACAACACAACCCCTTGATACAGAAGAAAGTTAATTATAATGGCGCCATCCCCTAGAGATGCAGACCCGGTTTTGCAAAATGAAATGGACGAAGTCAGCGAAGCCATCAATAAAACGATTGGCCGCTTACTGCCTGAAACCGATCTTGCAGAAAATAAACTTTATGAAGCCATGCGTCATGGGACTTTGGGTGGAGGTAAACGACTGCGTCCATTTTTGGTGGTCCACTCTGCGGCTCTTTTTAATGTTGACCCTGCGCGTGCGCGCCGCGTTGCTGCAGCTCTTGAATTTGTGCATTGCTATTCTCTGATCCATGATGATTTGCCTGCCATGGATGATGCAGCTCTGAGACGCGGAAAGCCTACCGTACACAAGCAATATGATGAGGCTACAGCGATTTTAGCCGGGGATGCCCTACTAACACTGGCCTTCGAGGTCTTAAGCGAATCTGAGACCCATGAAGATCCACGTGTACGTTGCGAGCTTATCAAAGCATTGGCCAAAGCATCTGGCGGTCATGGTATGGCTGGTGGACAGATGTTGGATCTAATTGCTGAAAACGAAGAATTTGACTTAGGCACAATTTCGCGGATGCAGCGCATGAAAACAGGTATGCTTATGGCGTTTGCCTGTGAGTCAGGTGCTATTCTTGGAAAAGCCGGAGAGCCTCAAAGACGTGCTTTGCGTAGTTATGCCTTTGATTTAGGCCTTGCGTTTCAAGTAACAGATGACATTTTGGATGTAGAGGCCGATCCACAAGATACCGGTAAAGATACAGGCAAAGACTCGCAGGCCGGGAAGGCTACTTTCGTTTCCACACTTGGAAAAGAACAAGCAAAAGAACGTGCCGAAATGCTTGTTAAGCAGGCGGTTTCTCATCTCCATGTTCTGGATGGCCGCGCTAAAATGCTTAAAGATCTGGCCTTTTATGTTCTAGAAAGACGAGTTTAAGTGATATGAAAGCCAGCCTCATACGCAATCAATTCGGCGAGCTTGGCTTTTTTTATGGCGAAGATTTAGGGTTTACACCGGAATGGGCCTCTATTGATGCGGAGCGCGGTGAGCTAAGTGTTTTTGGCGGTGATGATGATATGCAATTAATTATGATTGAGGGCATGACGGAAGAAATCTACCAGCAGATCATTGAGAAAGATAAAATCTTACTTGTTCAGATACAGGATAATTTAATAACCAAGCCTATTAAGGCCGAATGGGTTAGCTTGATGGTATCACATCAAATTTGACAAACAGCACAATTAGGCATAATAATAAAGAGTAACAATGAAGGGGTATAATAATGTCGCAAGCACCTGCAATGGAAGAGCAACAACCACGAGAAGAAGGCAATATTCTTGACATGGTTTTTGGTGATGGTGGTAAAAACCCTGATGAAAGCAGCCCTTTAAAAACCGTACAAAGTTTCTTTAATACATTTCTTGCTTTTGGAGCCGTAGATTTTGTTTTAGGTGAAGGTGCCGATATCCTTAGTAAAGGGTTAGATGGCGGTGTAGATATAGAGATTGTTGCCCAAGTACAGCCAAGCGTGGAAAATACTCTTACCAACGGAATAGATATGACGCTGAATTCGCTGACATCTGGTCCGGGTGGTATGGGCAGTTAGCCCAAAGACATGATTTTCACAAAAAATACTTTGCGATTGTAGATCGTTTGCTTTAAAACAGGCGAACTATGGCAGCAGAATCTCAGATTATACAACCCGAGTCCGGTCAAAACGTATCAAAGCGAAATCTGCTTGATTCGGTTTCACTTCCTGCCGATATGAAATCTTTTTCAGATGAAGACTTAAAGCGCCTGAGTGAAGATGTACGCCGCGAGATGATTGCTCATGTCTCCAAGACAGGCGGCCATTTGGGTGCTGGTCTGGGTGTAGTCGAGCTTACAGTTGCACTTCATGCGATCTTTGATACGCCAAAGGATAAACTCATCTGGGATGTTGGACACCAGACTTATCCCCATAAAATCCTGACTGGTCGTAAAGACAAGATGCATACATTGCGTCAAGGTGGCGGCCTCTCCGGTTTTACCAAACGCAGTGAAAGTGAATATGACCCGTTTGGCGCGGCGCATAGCTCCACCTCTATTTCAGCAGGTATGGGTATGGCTGTGGCGCGTGACCTTTCCAAGGCTCTTGGTGAGAACACTGACAATCATGTCATTGCCGTGATTGGTGATGGCGCGATGTCTGCCGGGATGGCCTATGAGGCGCTGAATAATGCGGGTGCGCAGCTTGTTGACGGTAAAAAAAGCCGTTTGATTGTTATCCTGAATGATAATGAGATGTCTATTGCACCGCCTGTTGGTGCGATGAGTCGTTACCTGACAAGAATTGTCTCCTCCAAGCCCTATATCAATGCACGGGAAATCGGTAAGAAAGTAACAGATATTCTCCCTTCTCCGATCCGCCATGCCGTCAAACGTGCAGAAGAATCCGCACGGATGTCTATGGGCGCAGGCACTTTATTTGAAGAGCTTGGCTTTTACTATATTGGTCCTGTTGATGGTCATAACCTAGACCACCTCTTGCCTATCCTGCGTAATGTGCGTGATGGACACCATGAAGGCCCAATTCTAATCCATGCGATAACACAAAAAGGTAAGGGCTATTTGCCTGCTGAAAATGCGGCCGATAAAATGCATGGGGTTAAAAAGTTTGATCTTATAACCGGCTCACAGATTAAAGGCAAAATTGGCGCGCCAAGCTATACGAATGTTTATGCTCAAAGCTTGATCGAACAAGCCAAGGCTGACCCCAAGATTGTGGCCATTACTGCGGCAATGCCCTCTGGTACGGGATTGGATAAATTCGCACAGGAATTCCCTGAACGTAGCTTTGATGTCGGCATAGCCGAGCAACATGCCGTTACCTTTGCAGCAGGCTTGGCAACAGAGGGCTATAAGCCATTTGTTACGATTTACTCGACTTTCTTGCAACGTGCCTATGATCAGGTTGTGCATGATGTTGCTATTCAGAATTTACCTGTGAGATTTGCCATGGATCGCGCAGGACTAGTGGGCGCTGATGGCCAGACTCATGCTGGTTCTTTTGATATTGCTTATCTCGGATGTTTGCCGAATTTTGTAATTATGGCCCCTTCTGATGAGGCCGAGCTGCGTAATATGGTTGCTACGGCTGCGGCTTATCATGACGGGCCGATTGCGTTTCGATATCCGCGCGGTGAAGGCACTGGCGTTGATATCTCCGAGCAAGCTGAAATTTTGAAGATCGGAAAGGGTCGTATTATTCAAAAAGGTAAAAAAATTGCCCTGCTGAGTTTAGGAACGCGGCTAGAAGAATGCAAAAAAGCCTCAGAAATGCTAAAAGATAAGCTGGGCATCATACCAACCATTGCCGATGCACGCTTTGCCAAGCCTCTGGATGAAGACTTAATTACCAAATTGGCGCAAGACCATGACAGCCTGATTACGATAGAAGAAGGCTCAAAGGGCGGGTTTGGAGCTTTTGTGCTACAATTTTTATCTGATAAAGGCTTACTGGATAATGGCCTCAAAATCCGTACGCTCTGCCTGCCGGATGAATTTATTGATCAGGATAGCCCCGAAGCGCAATATGACTTGGCAAAACTTAATGCCAAGCATATAGCCCAGTCAGCATGCCGCTTACTTTAAAACAAGTTATTTTGGACAGATTATATTAATCACCATCAACCTATTGATGTCACTCCACAATCCCTTTATTATTCTGTTCTATGCCAATAGAGAAGCCTACAATTGTCATTTTTGATATGGATGGTACTGCCGTGCGCCATGTGAACCCGCGGCTGCTCCATATTCTTGAATATCTGGACAATGTTTCCTATAAAACGGGTAAGTTTTTTGCTTGGATTTTCAAGCGCAAAGGTAAAGGCCCGATTGTCCCCGAACATCATAAGCCCAGAAAGCAGCCGCGTCTTTTGGTGCATAGAGCAATCCATAAATTCAGACGGAAGCCCGTTGAACAAATCGTTGAGCCCTGCCCCGGACTTTATGATGTACTGGAATTTTTTGAGGAGCGTGACATCCCCCTTTCGCTGGTCAGCAATGGATTGGGCAAAGGTTATGGTCACGATATCCTTAAGAAATTTGGTCTGCAAAAATACTTTAAAGCCACGGTTTTTCGTGAGGATATTACGAATTCAAAACCACATCCCGAGCCTATTTTGACAGCCCTGCAACGCATGGAAATCAACCCAAAAAAAGACGATGTGATCTGGTATATTGGTGATCGTCGTAAGGATGTTACCGCAGCTCTGGCGGCATCGGAATATATTGATGGCAAAATTATACCGATTGCTTTTGCTCTGAATGCTGCTGTTGCGATTTTAGAAAAAAATCTTGGCCCCCAGCATATCGTGATGTCTTTTCATGATCTCTATGATGTTTTGCAGGAAATCTTTGAAACAGATTACAAGGGAAACGGGGCTTCTAAAAAAACAGCCACGATTTAATTCGGCTATATTTTTTATTCCAAATGAATTGGCGCATAGACACTATATTGGTCTGGCTGAGTGATTACCATCAGGGTTGAGATATCTTTCATATGTCCCTTAACCAGATTTGACAGGACAGAAATATACTGGCCTGCTGTGGCTTGCTCTTCCAATAACATGATGAATTGCTCAATCACTGTCAGAGGTTTCGGTATTATAACAACCTCAACTTCCGTTCGATCAGCTACGCCAGCCTGCCTTGCCGCATAGTCCAACGTATCATTAAGGCTGCCAAGCTCATCGACAAGACCTATTTCAATCGCGCTTTTACCCATCCAGACACGACCTCCGGCTATTTTACGAAGCTCATCTAATGGAATATTACGGCCTCTTGATACACGTTCAAGAAAACTATCATAAATATTATCAAGCATGGCGTTCATGCGCTCGGATTCGCTTTCGGAGAATTTAGAATTCGTAGACCACATGCCTGCATTTTTGCCCCATTCTATGCGCTCCCAGTTTACGCCGATCTTATTCCAGAGTTCCTTTAGTGATATTTTACCGCCAAGCACTCCAATTGATCCTGTCAATGTTGTTGGCAATGCAAAAATACGGTCTGCTTCTGCGGCAATCCAGTATCCGCCAGAAGCGGCTGCTGGCCCCATAGAAACATAGACTTTTTTCTCTTTATCTTGAACTTTTTGAACAGCACGCAGTATTGTTTCTGATGCCACAGGCGAACCACCAGGGCTATTGATACGAAGTACCACCGATGTAATATCAGGGTCTTTCGCTGCCTTGAATAAGGCACTTGTGATGTCATCGGCTGCGGCCGTACCATCATTGGTCATATTGACTTTAGAGGCATGCGCCAGATTATCATCAGTATCTACAATTGCGCCAACAGCATAAATCAGTGCCACTTTGGGCTTACCTTCATCATAGGCATGCATTTCAGGTGTGCCGGCAAATATATAATCGGCTTTAAGACTTTTGATATAATCCTTCATTCGAACGAAAACACGCTCCTCGGGATCAGCCTCTCCTGTGACTTGTAAATTGGTTCTGGCGACAAGCATATCCTCATAGGCCACCAAATCGACAAGCCTTTCATCTTTGGCTTCTTTATCAATAAACAAACCTTTATCAACTAGTGTCTTAAAGCTGTCTGGGTCAATGCCGCGGTCTTGTGAAATTTCTGCCTGAAGTATCTCACCAATATTACGCACGAGGCGCTGTGTCATTTCCTTATTTTCAGGAGAAATTTTTGAGTTGGTAAAGCTCTCATAGGCAGTTTTATAATCTTCACGTTGATAAAAATTAGGCTCAACGCCTATTTTTGCCAAAGCCTCTGCAAAAAACGGCATTTCTGCATTTACACCTGTGATCGCTACGACGCCCATAGGCTGTAGCCAGATTTCATCAAAGGCACTGGCGAAATAATACGCGCCTAAACCATCGTCAAAGGAGGTTGCATAAATATACGCAAACTTTCCACTTTTCTTGAAGTTTTCTATGCCCTGACGAATTTCCTGAATATGGGCCAGAGAATAAGAGCCTTTTCTCATTTTGGCATAGATGCCCTGAACGCGGTCATCATTTTTTGCCTTTTCAAGAGCATCCACAAAGTCACGGACTGTGTTGCCCAATGGCATAAAAGGGTCGACAATGTTTATATCTTTGGGCAAGTCATCCAGATCGCCATCGAGTTCCATGTATAAAACCATCTTTTCAGGAAAATTAACCTGAGGCTGCTGGATTTGAGACAATGACCAAATAGACAAGATGGTCATGATTAATATTACAGCGCCCAAAAATGTGCAGGTGCGTTTTAGTGCCATCCAAAGAATTGGTAATATCTTCCACTTCATCTTGGGCTCTTTGACCTCGGATGGAATGCGCGGCGAGTAAAGATTACGGCGTTTGAAATGACTGTTACTGCTCATAAAAGATTTTTAGCAGGAACTCAGACGCAAGGAAAGCCAAAAACTACAGACATTGCGCCTTATGCATCAGCCAATGATCTGCCAGAACGCACGCCATCATGGCTTCGACTACAGGTGTTCCGCGCAAACCTACGCAAGGGTCATGGCGACCTTTGGTTACGATATCGGTTTCATTGCCTTGCTTATCGATTGTAGCTCTGGGCGTTAAAATTGAACTTGTTGGCTTGAAGGCCACGCGGGCGATGATATCCTGCCCTGAAGAAATTCCACCTAAAATACCGCCAGCATTATTGCTCAAGAATACAGGATTTCCATTTTCATCCACCTTGATTTCATCGGCGTTATCTTCGCCGCGTAGTGCCACAGCTTCAAACCCTTTACCTATTTCCACGGCCTTGACCGCGTTGATACTCATCATCGCCTTGGCAATATCGGCATCGAGCTTATCATAGACGGGCGCACCAAGTCCGGCTGGAATACCACAGGCATGCACCTCGACCAGCGCTCCAGCGCTTGAACCGCTTTTACGGATCGAATCGAGATATTCCGCCCATTTTTCAGCTGTCGCTTTATCGGGGCAGAAAAACGGATTTTGAGATACGTGCGCCCAATCCCATTTCTCGGCAGGTACATCCAGTTTTTCTGAGCCCACTTGCACCACACAGGCTTTAACCTCTACCTCTTTGCCAATTTGCTGCAACAGGATTTTGCGTGCGATGGCACCTGCCGCTACGCGCATAGCTGTCTCACGGGCTGATGACCGACCACCACCACGATAATCACGAATACCGTATTTCTTGGAGTACGTGAAATCCGCATGACCGGGGCGAAACTTATCTTTGATATCGCCGTAATCTTTGGATTTCTGATCTTTATTCTCAATGAGCAACCCAATTGGCGTTCCTGTGGTTTTACCCTCGAACACACCGGAAAGTATTTTCACCTCGTCTGGTTCGCGGCGCTGCGTTGTATGACGTGATGTGCCGGGCTTACGCGCATCAAGGAAGGTCTGGATATAGGCCTCATCCAGATCAATATTTGGTGGAACACCATCGACCACGCAGCCAATGGCTGGCCCGTGGCTCTCGCCAAAGCTTGTGTATTGAAAAATATTCCCGAAATGATTACCTGACATTGATGCCTTTATCCTATTTTTACTTTTTCTTTTTGAGCCGATAGTGTGCCTTGCTCGATAATAGCCACAGTCAGGCGGGAAATACAAACGCGTTTGCCTGTTTTTTCTTCCTCGATATCGGTTTGCCAGACTTGTATGCGGCGACCTGTTTGCATCGGCGTACAGCGCCCTATCACGTAGCCTTCCGTCACGGCGCGGATATGGTTGGCGTTGATTTCTATGCCTACGGCGCGGTGCGTATCCGGATTAATGGTCATCCATGCTGCGACGCTACCCAGTGTTTCCGAGAGTACGCAAGATGCGCCGCCATGCAAAATACCAAAGGGCTGCGTTGTTCTATTATCCACGGGCATACGGGCGCAAAGAAAATCCTCACCGATTTCAGTAAATTGAATGCCGATATGCTCTCCCATATTCGCATTGCGCAGACCTTCGAGATATTCAACTGTAAATTCTTTGTGCCAGATCATACGCTTTTAAACCTTAACACCTGCACTTCTTGATCTTAAATCTGAAAGACCATCTGCAGGCCACTTTAAACCTGCAGCATCTTTAATGGCATTCAAAATATCCAAAATATATTTTTGCACCTCTTCGGCATCTGTATCGTGCAAAGATTTCTCCCAGTCAGCTTCACCAAAAAATAAATTTGAACAATCCGCATCATATTCGTGAAAATCATCTAAAGGCATTTCTTGCATTTGCGGTCCATATTTATGCTCTTTGCCATGCGCTAAAGCATCTCTAAAACTTTTCAGTTTTTTAATTTCAGTTAAATCTTTTTGTAGATTGAATTTTTTAAGCAACATCTTACACTTTTCCAACGGAGGCTTTCTCTCCAATAAAGGATACTCCACATCATAAAGTTCGCTTAAAGCATAATTGAGGTAAGCCTCAAACCACAAAAACATAAACACAAGACCAGATGCCTTAAATTGCCTCCACCCCTCCACTTTTCGTGGATCAAATTCAGATGAGCTTTGGTCTCCGAAATTGTAACGACGTTCGGCCTCTTCAAGCTGCAATAAAAAAGCTTGTCGCAAAAACTGATAAGGCCACATTATCCTTTCTTCAGAGAACTCTGCACTTTTAGTCAAGCTGCTTCATCCTTACCCTTAGGCTTCATGCTTGCCAGTAATTCGGCTGTTTCAGCTACAGAATCAACGGCCAGCATCCCAACGGTGTGATAGCCGCTATCGACATGCATTACTTCGCCGGTTACGCCGCTACCGAGGTCAGAGAGCAAGAATAGCCCTGCGCGGCCGACATCTTCGGTTGTCACGTTACGTTTTAGCGGCGCGTTTAGCTCATTCCATTTCAGGATAAAGCGGAAATCTCCAATACCGCTGGCGGCAAGTGTTTTGATTGGACCAGCAGAAATCGCATTCACGCGGATATTATCCTTACCCAGATCAGCTGCCAAATAGCGTACAGAAGCCTCTAGCGCGGCCTTTGCCACGCCCATCACGTTATAATGCGGCATAACTTGCTCTGCGCCGTAATAGGTTAGCGTTAGAAGAGAACCACCTTCGCTCATCAACGGCACAGCGCGCTGTGCTACGGCGGTGAAGGAATAAACCGAGATATCCATTGTGCGCAAGAAATTATCGCGGCTGGTGTTCAGATACATGCCGTCGAGCTCGTTTTTGTCTGAAAATGCGATAGCATGAACAACGAAATCTATTTGTCCCCACTCTTCTTCCAGAGTTTTAAAGGCAGAATCAATGCTGTTTTCATCTGTAACATCACAAGGCACAACTATCTTGGACCCCACACGCTCAGCCAAAGGACGCACGCGTTTTTCCAAGGCTTCACCCTGATAGGTAAAGGCAAGCTCTGCTCCGTTTTGTGCGGCGGCCTCTGCAATTCCCCATGCTATCGAACGGTCATTTGCCACGCCCATTACAAGACCGCGCTTTCCTTTTAAAAAATCACTCTTCATATCCATCGTATTTTAATTTCCATTTTGGGGATTATTTTTATTACCAAGCTTCTATCCTACACATTTAAGGTCGTTCGTCTAGTATATAGCCTGTTTTTGAAATAGATTTTTTTTGTTATATTAATAACATTTCCTGTTGTGTTGCCTCGCATCTTTTAACAGTCCGGTTTTTATTTATGAGCATTGATAATAAAATTGCCAATCATACCTGTAATGTCATACGCAGATTGTTGGATCCTGTGATCTCGGATTTGACGATGTTGTTTATTGTGCATGGCGAGCATGAACGCCAAAAGCAATTTGCAAAACAAACGCATTTTATCCAAGAGCATCCATGCGGAGATCAAGTTATGCGATATTTTCAGGCCAATCCGGAGATCCTGAAAGCCAATAGATCTATGTTTTGTGGTCTAGCGAAAACAAAAACTCCGGGCTTTTTTGGTTTTTTAAAATCGGATGCTTCTTTGGCAGTTTGCTTTTTGAACTATGATCGGTTTTCTTCGGAAGAATATTTCAAAAACCATGTCTTGCACCTCACTTGGCATGCTTATGCTCTTTATAGTGATCTTAAAAACGAAGATGTTGCCTTATATGAGTATTCAAATCCTAAAAATAAAAACAGCCTTATTCTCCCTTCACTGGATAAGAATGAATTACAACACCGCAACTTGATGGCTGATATTTTTTCTGCCAGCATTCAAAACCTACAAGGGAAAAAAGTTGCCCCATCTACCTTAGCGGCGCAGAGACTGGAAAGCACGCTCAATAAGGTGGATGGTTATATAGCCGAAAACTTCCCTTTTATTATTGCACTTGAAACACTTGAACATGCTTTGGAGTCTTATAATCACGAAAAAGACAGAAAGAAGGGAAATACAGCCCTCAGATCAATTGAGATAACCAAGACGACAGGCAAAACCTTTTCCATACAATCTGCCGCACAATGGTCTGGTTTTAGCTATCCTGCACAACATATGGCATGGTGCAACTTTGATCCAGAAACGGTTCTTGGTGCTGCTATCTACACGAATGAAAACACTTATGTGCGATCCATTGCCGATATCGTGGCAGAGCGCATGAATATCAAGCCTAAAATGATCTCAAACTTTGGTGATTTTAATCCCTTTACAGAATTTGAGGTCAACCAAAGAACACATAAAAAGAATACTGATTCACAATTCGATACATTAATCAGAAAAATTCAAGCCCCCAGAGATTGCATGGTTTTATTAGAAGAAGCACGACTTCAGAATGAAAAAATTCTGACGGGCAACCCCGTTGGCTGGTGTGCTCATTCAATTATTTCAGTTGTTAAGGCTTTGCAGGCCAATGATACAGAAGAATTTGATGATGCACTTACTGAAAGGATGCTGGAATTATTCCAAGAGGAACAAATGACCCTTGATTTCCAGATTATCAATAATTTTGCAAAAAAATGTTTTGAAATCAGACGCACTGGAGAAACTATGCCTCTGGATAATATTGAAAATATCAAAGATAGGCATCCAGAATTCAGCAGCATCTGTAATTCTGTAATATATATCAGAGATTTGAATGATGATATCGATTCCGCCCTCAAGGAACAGAAAAAGGGTATTTCCTCTTTTACCAATACACACAACCTAAAAGGATAAACGGCTCGAATCTGCCTTCGAGCCGCTCATATAATTATAACTTTTTAATTAAGCCTAGCTGTTTACGATTTCCCAACTGCCATCCGGTCTTTGGCAAGCTTGTCCATAGCCGACTTCTTCTTTGCCATCAATGTAGATTGTTTGCTGGAATTCGCGGCAATATCTTCCGCTAGCGGAATAGCCATCACGCGTAGCCGTCACGCTGCCGTAATTTCCTGAATCTGGATTATTCCATGAAACAGGTTCGCCAATGGGTGCGGTTTGTGCCTGATAAGTTGCATTACCAAGGGCTGCACGGTCAGCTCTGTCCAGAGATTTACCGATTTCGCTACCGACCAAGGCACCGATCAGAACACCAGCGCCTGTCGCCCAAAGTTGACCGGATCCATCGCCGATTTTTGACCCCAATATACCGCCCAGAACAGCGCCACCGCCTGCTCCTATTAATTCTTTGTTTCCCCGACCTTGCGTCATTTGACAAGCCGTCAAGCCAAGTGTTGAAATCATCATTAATAATAATGCTATTTTTTTCATGTTATATACCTTTCACTTTTAAAAGTGATAAAACGAACATAGATCAAGCCGTTATATAAAGTTTTTTATATAAGACGACTTTCATAGATGGTATTCGACACCAAAGACACTATAATTACAAGCACAGAGTTTAAAAAATAGGATGATAATATTATGGATAGCCTTCCTGATGACCCGTTTGCTCTTTTTAATGAATGGTTTGAGCAAGCCAAAAAAAGTGAAATAAATGATCCAAATGCTATGGCTTTGGCGACATGCACGAAAGATGGCAAGCCCAGTGTCAGGATGATTTTGCTTAAAGATTTCGGAGAAAAAGGGTTTAAGTTTCATACAAATGCCGAAAGCCAAAAAGGCCATGAACTGGATGAAAATGCCCATGCTGCGCTGTGCTTTCATTGGAAGACTTTGCGTAAACAAGTCAGGATTGAAGGCCGCGTGATCATGGCCCCAATTGAAGAAGCAGATGAGTATTACAAAGACCGTCCTTATATGCGAAAAATCGGGGCGCATGCCTCGGCGCAATCGAGACCACTGGAAAGTCGTGAGCATCTTGAACAAAAACTTGAAGAGCTACAGAAGCAATATCCAGAAGGCTCTGATATTCCAAGGCCATCCTATTGGGTTGGCTATTATGTTGTGCCGGAGAAAATCGAGTTTTGGTGGGATAATCCAGATCGCCTGCATGATCGTATAGCCTACAGCAAAGCTCCTAATGGTGAATGGACACAAAAACGGCTCTACCCTTGAATTCTTGGCCATAAGTGCTATATATTTTCGCCTTGCAACTAATTGTATAAAGGAGTTTAGCCGATGAGCGCACAAGAAAAAGTACAGGATCAGGAAAAAAATTATGATCAGGGCTTCAGCGCGGATGTATCGCGTTTGCTGGATATTGTTGCGAATGCCCTTTATACAAACCACGATATTTTCTTGCGGGAGCTTATCTCCAATGCAGCTGATGCATGTGATCGTTTGCGCTATGATGCCATTACGAACCCCGATCTGACGAAAGATAATCCTGATTTTCGTATTTGCACATATAAAGACACAACAAATCGAACCGTGACTGTCGTTGATAACGGAATTGGTATGGATGATGCCGAATTGGCTGAAAACCTTGGTACCATTGCCAAATCCGGCACAGCAGCTCTGATGGAACAACTGAAGGCCTCAAAGTCTGAAACCGGTGATAAGCTTAAGCTGATCGGGCAATTTGGCGTTGGCTTTTATGCAGGCTTTATGGTGGCCCATAAAATTGAAGTGGTTAGCCGTAAAGCAGGTAGTGATAAAATCTTTACGTGGGAATCTGATGGCGCTAGCGGCTTTATCGTGCGTGAGGCTAGCGAGATTGAAGCAGCTAGACTGGATGGTGCGCGCGGCACAGCCATTACACTATATATAAAGGATGAAGCTTGCGAATTCCTGATTGATAAGAAAATCGAAGATACTGTAAAATTATATTCTGATCATATCGAAGTGCCGATTTATCTGGGCGCGCCCGCTATGGTTTCCCAAGATAGTGGGGCAGAGCCGCTAAATAATTCGGCAGCGCTTTGGATGCGCTCGCCTTCCGAGATTACGGATGAAGAATATACAAATTTCTATACGCATATCGGTCAAACAATTGATGAGCCGATCATGACCAGCCATTGGCATGCAGAAGGCAAGATTGATTTTACGTCCCTACTCTTTATTCCGACACTACGCCCTTGGGATTTATTTGACCCGTCCCGTAAACGTTTTGTAAAACTCTATATTCGCCGTGTCTTTATCACGGATGACCTAGAAGGTCTTATGTATCCTTGGCTGCGCTTTGTGCGCGGCATTATTGATAGTGAAGATTTGCCACTGAATATCAGCCGCGAGACCTTGCAATATAATCCGGTTGTTGAAAAAATCCGTAGCGCTGTTGCTCGTAAGATTTTGAGCGATCTGGATAAACTCTCCCGCAATGATGAGCCTGCGTTTATTACCTTTTGGGGACAATTTGGTGCGGCGATCAAGGAAGGACTTTATGATGCGGCGGAGCATCAGGCAGCCATTTTGAAAATATGCCGTTTTTATTCGACCCATGATAATGGCGACAAGTTGGTTTCGCTTGAACAATATGTCGAGCGTATGAAAGACGGGCAGGATAAGATTTATTATTTGAGCGGTGAAAACCTTGAAAACGTTAAAAACAGCCCGCAGCTTGAGGGATTCCGTTCCCGTGATATCGAGGTTTTATACTTCACCGATACGATTGATGATTTCTGGCTACAGAGTGTTTTGGATTATAAAGGCCATAAGTTTCAGTCTATCACACGTGGTGACGTTGATTTTGATAAATTCGATGATGATAAGGCGGACGCTGAATCTTCTGACAAGACGAAAGAGAAACAAGAAAAAGCCTCACCTGATGTTTCTGCCCTAATTACTTCTATGCAAGATATCTTGAAAGACAAGGTTCATAATGTCCGTAAATCAAAGCGTCTAAAGGATTCTGCTGTATGTTTGGTTGCACCGGATGAAGCCGTAGATATGCATATGGAGCGTGTTTTGAAGGTTAATCAGAAATATAATGCCAATACAAAACCCGTACTTGAAATAAATCCGAGCCACCCCTTGATCATAAAACTCTCGAAAAAAGCAGAAAACAAAGAAGATATAAAAGACCTTGCCTTTTTGCTGCTGGATCAAGCGCACATCATTCAGGGAAATGAACTAGAAAACCCTAGTGAGTTTGCACGCAGAATGTCTGATATCATGAAAAATATTTTGTAAAAGCCTGTTGTGCAGGCGTTAATTACGATTAAGGTTCGCAGGTTCCAGTACCAGCCAGTGTTGTTGGTGGGTCATACCAACACCCGGGCGGCGGGCAAACTGCGTCATAATATTCTATGACCCCTGTTGCAGGAGGCGCTTGGTTCACGCGAACAATCAATCCGGTTCTAACTGGTGTGATCGCATTACAATTTGTATTATCCAGTAAATCAAAATAATGCCAATACGGGTCAAGTGTACCCGGCGTTCCAGTGTCAAGATAAGTCCTTGCAAATAATTCCTGCCATAAGGTTGGCGCACTTGTATCTAAATTCCATGGCGTTGTCGGGTCAGGCGCAGCAGGATCTGGTGAATAACCGGGAATTGTAACATCAATATGATTTGCCAAGGCCATGGCAAGATCACCAAAACCGTAGCCGTGATTTGCCACGGCACAGGCCATATCAACTAAAATATCTGAGTTGCTACGCGTTTCACGCTGACACATACGTGGATAAACTCTAAAGTCACGCCCTGCTATTTCCTCATCTACATAGTCCTGATAAATATGGAATCTGTCATTAGGGTACATAGCTGTAAATTCATTACCCGCCGCAACTGTATCGTCATGCTGGAAGTTATCACAACGGACCTGATTCCAGACATTATTCATCATGGCACAACCGGAATAATTGTTAAGGTCAACCTCATCATTCCAATTTGGTTCAGTTTGCGGTACTAATGCCGCTCCGTTATAAAATCTAGATCGTCCACCAATTAAGGGGTGATCAAAATTTTCTTCTATATACTCATACTTGTCACAGCCCAAAAGATTAATTGCATCAAGAACGGAACCGATTGAACTTACGTCATCAACCAGAGTATCAAGAATTAACATTGCCAGAATATGCCGCATCTGACCGCCCTTCAGGCCAAAACGACCTGCCAGCCAAGGGTCAATATCTCCAATCAGCTCCCTGACCATAACAACAAAAGTATCAGTCCAGAAACCTTCAGGTGGTATCGGCAAACCGAAATCCCGTCCATCAGAAAATTGTGGATCTCCTGGGAAATATCTTTCTGCATAGCGAGCCATGTGCTCCATATGGTCTTCAAAACAACTTATCTCTAGAACACTATCAGGCTTTGGAATTAAATTGGCATTTTGGGTGATTTCACGCTGAGCAGCCATTTGCGACTTATAACGAACAACATCCCAAAAATCCTCGTCACATGTTTCAGGTATGTTATCACCAGTGCTAAGTGGATTATCAATAATTACTGGCACGCCTTGTGCTTGAGCGCTATCGACACTCAGAATCAATAATAAAGAGAAAATAATAAAACAATAACGCAACAAAATAATCTTTGCCTCTTTTTAGCGCTTAAACCTAGTCGTCCCTATAATGTAACACATGAAAAAACATTCTGCATAGTTTTGAATGCAGTTTTTTTAGAGCATACCCTGATAATGTCGTCTAATCATCTCCTGAATTTCTCTGTCGGAGAAATCAAAACACCGCCCAAGCTCTTCAATCATGACCTGTCTGATAATAACCGAGAGGTCATCGCACGTCTCACACCACATATCCAGAATCGAACGCCGATATAAAACCAGACAATCATCTTCAGACGAATCTTTCCGCTCGACACCCGGGGAAATTTCCTTGCCGCTTTTAAAAAGTGCTAGTAAATCAAAAGGATCATCCAGATCAAGTTCGCTCTCTGTCCCCTCATCAACCATTTCCTCAACCAGAAGCTCTATCTCGTCACAATATTCAGCAATTTCTTCGGGCAGGCTTTCGAACACAGATTTCGCCATAACCTCGAGATCTTCAATACTCGGCGGTACAGTGTAATTCATGATAATCTGATTACAATCCATGCGCGGCTACCCTCTTTTGCTACGTGTATTACAGTCGAATCCAAATCTTATTATGTTATGTCCGGATTGTAGCGTGAGTCGCGGATTTCGACAATCATTGAAATATTCCAATAGCATAAATACTCCAAGTCTGGATTTTCATGTTATTTTTACTAAAAAAGTGATATAATGATTCTCGAGTGTGTTATTTAATCCGTAGCCGGAGGTTTTTAAATGGAATTGCCCGCAGCTATTGCCGCAGAATCCGCGATAACAAGACAAAATGTAGCTTTGTCGGTTATTAAAGCCAATTCAGAGCAACAACAGGCTCTGGCCAAGATCATTGATGATTCCGCTAGAACTGCTGCGCCGAGTAAAACACACGGCACAAACGTTAATAAAAGCGTTTAATTTCTTTATTTTTTTAAAAAACTTTGTGATTACGCCACAGCTGCTCTGAGCAGGTGGTTGCATTCCCACAAGTCCTGCAATGTCTGGACAAGATAGTCAATATCTTCGAATGAGTGCGCGGCCGTCGCGGTCATACGCATACGCTCAGTACCTCTTGGGACTGTGGGGTAATTAATGGGCTGCACGTAAATATTGAAGTCAGATAGCAAAATATCCGTTACTTCTTTGCAACATGTTGGTTCACCGACGATCAGAGGTACAATATGGCTCTCGCCATGCAAATACGGTAATCTGGCAGCTTCCAAAAGCCCTTTGAAATGGGCAACATTATCACGCGATTTCTGGCGCTCGACATTTGATTCTTTCAAGTGCTCAACCGAAGCACGGCATGCTGCCAACGTTGCGGGTGTATGGCTAGTGGTAAAAATGAAGCCGGACGCATAACAGCGAACTGCATCAATAATCGAAGCTTTACCGGCAATATAACCGCCCATAACGCCATAGGCCTTTCCGAATGTGCCTTCGATGACATCAATGCGATCCATAAGCCCGCGCATTTCGGCAACGCCGCCACCTCTCGGCCCGTAAAGGCCCACAGCATGAACCTCATCCAGATAGGTCATAGCATTATATTTATCCGCCAGATCACAAATTTCCTTGATCGGGGCAATATCCCCTTCCATGGAATAAACGGATTCAAAGGCAATAATTTTTGGCCTTTTAATATCAACCGATTTCAGCAACTCTTCCAAATGTTCCAAATCATTGTGACGATAAATGAACTTTTGCTGCTGACTGCCTCTGATTCCGTGGATCATAGAAGCGTGGTTCAATTCATCAGAAAAAACTGCCGCCTCAGGTAAAAGTTTACCCAATGTGCTCAGCGCGCCTTCATTGGCAACATAACCGGAGGAAAACACCAACGCGGCTTCTTTTTTGTGAAGATCCGCAACAGATTCTTCAAGCTCGACATGGTATTTCATGGTACCAGAGATATTCCGTGTACCGCCTGCTCCAGCGCCGCTTTTGTCCGAAGCTTCTTTTGCAGCTTGTATAACTTTGGGGTGCTGTCCCATACCGAGGTAATCATTACTGCACCAGACCGTTACTTCCTTGACAGAACCATCAGGCTGGTAATAATTGGCTTTAGGAAAATTCCCGACTATGCGCTCAAGCGTTGCAAAAATGCGATAACGTCCTTCATCTTTGACTTTATCGACACAAGATTGATAATGTTTGGCATAATTGATGCTCATAGCCCGGTCCTTTTCTTTGACTGCTTATTTATTCCTCTGTGGCGATGAAAGCAAGACTTTTACTCAAGTTTTTACACTATAACCCAATCAAAAGGATTATCAAATGCTCATTATTTACGGTTATGTCTGTATGGAGACTCATTTGCATCTTGTAAATGACATTGGTCAAGCGCATAAAATTGCCGATACTGGCTCATATGCTCCGGGCGGTAGTGCCGCAAATAAAGCAATTGCTGCGGCACGCAATGGTGCGCGCGTGACCTTTGTCGGCACAGTTGGCGATGATGTCTTTGGTAAAGCTGTTGAAAAGTTTTTTACCTTCGAAGGTATTCAGGTTACAGGCCTTGCAAAAAGCAACAAGGATACAGGCTTGCAAGTCTTTACGCATCAGGAAGGTGAGCCTCCTCAATCCATTTTATATAAAGGTGCCAATGAAGACAGCATTATTGGTCAAATTCCACTATCCCGTCTGGATGCCAAAGCCTTACTTTTGCTCGAATATGAAGATAATCCGATCTTTCATGATATGCTTGCTATGGCCAAAGAAAAGCTGACCACAACAATGTTATGTTGCACGCCGGAAAACTATAATTCTGTTGAGAATGCGGACTATATTATTATGGAGGCCACAGAGATCAAACCAAAATCAGACGTCAATATGGTTTCGATATCCCCGTGTCGGCATTATGCCTATGCGATTGATAAGGGAGGCGATATTTTTGCATCCGAACTAAAGGCTGAAATCCTTGGAGAAATTGCCGATGACACAGGCGTCTATGACAGCTTCGTCGGCAGCTTTGCCTCTTGCATTCAGGCAGGGTTTCCGCTTGATGGCGCTTTGCGCTATGCCCATGTTGCGGCATGGATTACCGGACAAAAATTCGGTGCAAATGCGGCTATTCCGCATCTTAATGCTGTTGAAAACACCCTCAAGATGTCATCAGCATAATTTTCAAAGCACAATATGGCACAATATTGAGCATAATAATTGCAATCTTGTAATTGGCAACATAGGTGAAATACATCTTTGGCAGGTCGTCAGGATTAACCCCGAACATCTGGCTATGGGTTTTTACGGCAAAGTTTCGCATAACCAAAAGTGCCAGCACGGTAAAGATCAATAAGCCTACATTAAGGACGCTGCACCAACCGAAAAACGCAGTCAAAGTTTCTATGGTCATGGTATTCTTCCTTCGTTTTTAAAACCCCAATGTATTCGCCACCTGTTCGGCACTGTTCAGAGATTTGTCCAGCGCCGCCATGGTTTTGGAGAGATCAGAGCTGTCATCCTTCATCCAGACCCGCAGGGTTTTCAGGTAAATGACGGTCAGGCCAGTAACCTTAATTGCACCTTTAATGCCTGAAGCAGGCTCGCCTGCGGCCTCCAGCATCCAATTCATAGAACGACACAAATGCGGCATGGAAATAATTAGCTCTTTGGGCTCGCATTTAAAATAATCAAGGATAGCAATGATACCTTCGCGGTGATCATTCAAAATCTCGAAACGATCCATCAAAATATCAAAAAGCCGATCACGGACGGGTTCATCCTCTGAGCCTTTTGTTAAGCCGTCCAGCACCTTGGCGTCAATCATACGGCTGATGGATTTCAGGATATCATCCTTATCATCAATCACACTATGGAGTTGTGCCATTGTAATCTCACAAGCCTCTGCGATATCCCTCAGGGATGTGTAGCCCCAGCCGCGCTGAGCAGCGAGCTCTAATGCGGCGGTTACAATTTCCAGCTTTAAATCGGTGGTTTTCGATTTTTTTGTTGCCATGGCCTTGCCTTTTTGAGGTTTTTCTATAAGAGATAAAACACGAATTTATGATGTAACTCAAGGAATGGATGTAAATTTATGGCCGAACCAAAATATGGCGTAGTCGCCGTTGGAAATGCTCTTGTTGATGTAATCTCCCAAGTTTCAGAAGATTTTATTGCCGAACAAAATGAAGCGCACGGCATGGAAAAAGGTGCCATGACTTTGGTTGATGAGGCCAGAGCAGTCGAGCTTTACAGCCTTATGCCGGCAGGCACAGAAACATCAGGTGGCTCGGCGGCCAATACTATGGCAGGTTTCGGCTCTTTTGGCGGTCAAGGCGCGTTTATCGGTAAAACGGCAGATGATCCACTAGGTCACATATTCCGCGAAGATATTCGTTCACTGGGTGTGAATTTTGATACGCAGCCACTTGTTTTAGGTGCAAAGACCGGACGTTGCATGATTTTGGTAACACCGGATGCGCAGCGCACGATGAATACCTTCCTTGGGGCAAGTGTCGAGCTTCGCGCAGAAGATGTTGAAAAAAGCCTGATTTATGATGCAAAAGTAACATATCTGGAAGGGTATCTATTTGACAAAGACACAGCCAAACAAGCCTTTATTATGGCCGCAGAATATGCGCATGAGGCTGGTCACCGCGTGGCGCTAACGCTCTCTGATCCGTTCTGTGTTGATCGTCACCGCCATGACTTCTTGCAACTTGTGGAAAACCATGTGGATATTCTGTTTGCAAATGAAGAGGAAATCAAATCCCTGTTCATGCAGGAAGACTTCGAAGATGCGATCAGTGCGATTAGTAAACATGTAGAGATTGCCGCGGTTACACGCAGTGAAAAAGGCGCAGTTGTGATCTCTGGTGATGAGCGCTTTGATGTCCCAGCAGCACCTGTGGAAAACGTTATCGACACAACCGGGGCTGGTGACCAATTCGCCGCCGGATTCCTCTATGGCTTCACCGAAGGAAAACCTCTGGAAGAATGCGCCAAGCTTGGCACGATTGCCGCCGCCGAAGTCATCAGCCATATCGGCCCAAGACCACTGGTTAAGCTTGCAGATTTGGCAAAAGCAGCTTAGCTTTTACGCTTATAAAACTCATTTTCCAATTGCTTGTATTGTTGTCCATTCAAGGCATACATGAATGATCCTTTGTATTTTTCAAATTGGTATGGCCTAAACCAATCTTGGAAAAATGGAAAATATTTTTCTCTAGCTATGTCTTCCATGAAGCCGCAATAAACTGCTTGTTGAGTTTGGCTATTCACATCCCCTGCCTCGTCACTAGTACACCAAAAGGCGTATTCTAAGATTTTTGAACACGAATCATTATTGTTTTTTTCAATGCCCTCTTTAAATGCAAATGATAACTTGAACCATAAATATACTACGTTATCCGCTGTTTCTATTATTTGTCTATACTCGGGCAATATCTCCAGAGCTTTCCTGCGCCATGCACTCATTAAAGCTCCTTTTCTCTTACTCTCTTGGCAAAGTTCTTCAGCAGATTATCGTAGCATCTATTGAGCGCGCTGATGAGGCCTTTTGAAACGGCGTCTTGATATGTTTTGGCCTCGGGCGTATTCATAAAATCCAGATATTTTTCTTTATCCTCTGCGTCAATCCCTTCATAGGTATAGGCAAAGGACAGCACTGCCATTTGTGTGGCCATATCTTCCGAGACCATAGATTTTAAATTCAGCTTCTTTTTGAAGTCCTCCGGTCCGCCAACACTCTCGGGGTGTTTGACCGTCTCCATGAAATACATCTGCGTGGTCAGTTGAATACCCATGGTTTTTGTGAAGACTTCCGTGCCGTTAATGGCTTCGTTTACACTTTTTGCAAATTCAACATTATCGGTATTTTGCAATATTTCCGGTATATGCATGAAGGGCTGATCCTCCATCATATTTTTAGTCGCATTGATTTCAGCCATAGTAAATTTCTTACCCAAATCACTTTCCAGCCATTCAATAACTTTGACGGCTTCGCTTTGCTGAATAGCGGCTTTTAGTTCTTCACGAATAACGGATAGCATGAAATCAGGCTTTATTTCTTCTTCAATGGCGGATTTATAGGCTTCGAACACTGCAACGTCTATCTCGGTTGCGCCTTTTACAGCAGGAAACGGCTCCATAGCAGCTTTTTCTGCCGCAGGGTAATCTGCAAATTGCTCCGGCAAGCCGGAGAGCATCAGTAATTTATCAAGAGTTTCATCTGTGACTGGTTCGGCCTTGGCTAATATCGGAAAAACAACGCATATAAACAAAAGAGGCAGAAGAATTTTGCGCATGAGATAACCTTTCGTGATTTACATCTGGTTAGCATAGGCATACTTATAGGGATTTGATCAAGGTTTTTTCCAGCCCAATACTTCAAGTTTGCGGTGGAAGGCATCAAATATTTCCTTTGAGGTACAAACGATGCGCACTTCCTCGAAGCTTTCTTCCAGACGGTCGACAATGCCGCTTGAGATCAGTCGGGCTGCCTTGGCCTTGGCGTAACCTTTTTTACCGGAATACAGCGCGGGAATAGCTATACGGCTCAAGAGCATACAACGCGCAAGCTCCATAATGCGCCGCGCTACGCTGGAGAGATATTTTTCTTCCATATCAAAATCGCTTTTGAAATGCGGCATGATCGCCACAAGGATGTGACGCACTGGCAAGTTGCCGGAGGGGATCGCGTATACCTCCCCTATTTTGGGTTTATAGATATTTTCTAGAATAAAATTATCAATGTCATATCCGGCAGCCTCTTGCACGGCCATGTTAATCCGCCCTTTAAAATCAAGGTTTTGCGGTATGGCAATGGCGATGGCGTCAACCTCTTGCTCAGTGATGTTACCACCGATAACGGTAATCCGGTCAAGAAACGGATTGGCGATATGTCCTGTTTTTGATATGACTAGTTCCATGTCTTACTATACACGTCAAAACCTTATCATATCGTTTATTTTCTGCCTTGTTATTGCGGGGCTTATATCTCCGCAGAAGGCCTTTGCCGAGAGCCAAAATACTGCGTCTTTCGGGCTGGCGATGCATGGCAATACCAAATATAGCGTAGAAGATACGCATCTGGCATATGTGAACCCTGATGCGCCTAAAGGCGGCATATTAAAGCTAGCCGCGCCAAGAGATAGTTATGACACACTCAACCCCTATACGATCAAGGGCACTGCCGCAGCAGGGCTTAATCTGGTTTATGACCGTCTGATGCAGCGCGTATGGGATGAGCCATTTACAATGTATCCGCTAATTGCCGAGCGCGTGGATGTGCCGGAAGACCGATCATGGATTACATTTCACCTCAACCCCAAAGCCGTGTTTCATGACGGATCACAAATCACAAGTGCGGACGTAGAATATAGTTTCAATATGTTCAAGGAATTTGGCCGTCCGAATATGCGCCGCGTTTACGGGCTGGTTGATAAAATCGAGATACTCTCCCCCTCTTCTATTAAATTTACGCTTGGTGAAGGCTATGACCGTGAAACCGTGATGATTTTAGCGATGATGCCCGTGATATCCAAGGCTTGGTGGTCGCAGCGCGAATTTGATCAGACTTTGACTGAAATACCCTTGCTGAACGGACCATATAAAATCAAGTCATCAGATACTGGCCGCCAGATTATCTATTAAAGGGTTGCTGATTACTGGGCGAAAGATTTGCTGGTGAATAAGGGGCATTTTAACTTTGATGAAGTCGTCTATGATTATTACCGTGATAATACGATTGTCCTTGAGGCCTTCAAGAAAGGTGATCTGAATTTCCACCGCGAGAGCGATGTTACCAAGTGGAACACCGCCTATAGCGATATTAACCCGGAAGAGATTATCAAATGGGAAGCGCCGCATAACAGGCCTGAGCGCGCTCATGGCTTTATTTTCAATTTACGCCGTGCGCAGTTCCAAAATGTTGATGTGCGCAAAGCGTTGAAGCTGGCTTTTGATTATGAATGGATCGGACAGAACCTGTTTCACGGCGAATATAAGCCTGTGAATAGTTTCTTTCCGAACTCAATTCTTACTGCTCCAGAGGAAATAAGCCCTGAAGAGCAAAAGATACTAGATTTCTGGAGTGATGATGTTCTGATCAATGATTTGCCGAATGTTACAAATATCCGTAAGCGTTTAAAACTGGCCGGTGAGCTTTTGGACAAGGTGGGCTATGTGATCCAAAATGGAAAACGCATTCATAAGGAAACAGGAAGAACTCTGGATTTCGAGCTTTTAATCGCGACTGATCAGGAAGAGAAAATTGCACTGGCCTATCAAAAGAACCTCAAGCGCCTTGGCATTGATATGAGTATTCGTGTGATGGATAGCGCAGCCTTTCAGGAGCGCCGCAAGACTTATGATTATGATGCTTTTGCCTATTATTGGCTAAACTCACTTTCCCCCGGCTCGGAACAGCTTGTCTATTGGTCGTGTGAGGCTGCCGAGCAAGAAGGTCGCTTTAATTATGCTGGGATTTGTAATCAGGCGCTGGATGAATTTGCCACGAAAATTGCCGATGCCAAGACCTATGACGAGCTAAAGCTTTATGCGCATCTGATCGACCGTGTTTTAAAATCAGAGCATATTATGGTGCCTTTGTTCTATAAGGGTAGTGATTATGTTGCCTATCACAGCACTTTGGCACATCCTGAAGCAACACCAACCTATGGCGTTGTGATTGAAACATGGTGGGCTAATAAACCTAATTAGGCTTTAAGGTATCTCGGGACATTGTTTAGTTGTCGCATTCCCTTTATCTACGTAAGTTTTTTGAGTTTGTCCCGTTACAGTATCGACATGCGAAATATAATGATCATTATTTTTGTTTGTGTGTATAGTAGCTGTACCTATGACGTTTCCATTTTCATACACTCCTTCGGCCCAGCCACCATCTGGATATATTTCTGAAAATGGACCATCCTTTACATCATCCACCCAATTTGCCAGTTCACACTTGCCATTAGGGTAAAAAGACCACACGCTTCCATTTTTCTTATTATTTTTATGTTGGCCATAATACAAAATACCTGAACTATCTAAACTTTTATAAAGATACGTTTTATCATCATCAAAGCTATATCCATTTATTACAAATCCAGCATCTTTACTGTCACCCGCTTTACCAAATATGCCTTCTAACTCTTCTATATAATTCCATTTTTGTCTTTGGATTTGCTCCGACCACCAATCTTGGACCGCTAAATAAGCCGCCACAGGGATAAATGCCGTAAATGCCAATGCTGATAATGAGATTTTTTTTGTAGGCTTATTATGTTGGTGTGATCTGCGCGTATCGTTTTCAGGCCTATGATTAGGGTAAAAATTATCCTTTTCATCCATATCATCTACTCTGGTGTTTTTTGCCTCATCTTGCCTATTAAAGCCAGCACTTGTTTCTCCTCCAACACGGAAAGGGCTATCATTTTTATCATTACCTTGTGACATATCACTATCCTACAAAAACTATTTTCGTATAAACACGTTAGCATTTTCAAATAATATACATCTATATAATTTATATATTTAATTCATAAATTCTCGTACAAACAAAATAATCCCTTTAATTTCCAATAATTATATTGAGGTTTTAGGATAAAATTGTTATTCTTCCTTTGGTTGGTTATAACAATTATGAAGTTTTCCATTATGATTAAGCGTTCTTTACTCTCTCTTTTCCTTATTTTTGCTGTTTCGTCTCCTGCTGCGGCGTGGACGATTAAAGATGAAATCGAAGACACAGGCCAGTACTGGCAACGTGTTCATACAGCCTCATCTGTATATTTGCGCGGCCCTAAAGCCCAACAAATGTTGAACCGTGATATTGCGCGTTGCGTTGTCGAGCTACGTGAACTTGAACGTCTGGGCGCTGTTAAAAATGCTATTCCCGAATATGCCAAGGGCGTTGTCCTAAGTGAAATCGAAGCTGAACTTGAAGGATGGGACACACCCGAGCGCGATGCAGAGCTATTCACAGAGCATTCTGATTATCACGATTTTGAAGGTTGCATGCTTTCTAAAGGTTGGTCGCGTATCAAACACGTGCCCTATGAAGTAGCAGAGCAATCAAAGAAAACATATTTGAAGTCACATTCATTGTACAAAAAGAAATATGGTTCAGCGAATAAGCCGAACCGTGTTAATGATTACGATCATTTGAATGATTAAGTAATAAAGTTTTCTCCTTTTAAGGCAAAAATTCAAGAGCTGGCCGTTATTTTCGGCCAGCTTTTTTCTATGCCCTCTTTTACCGCGTCAACGGTTAGGGTTTCCATCAAGCAGCCGCAGGTTTTTGTATCATAGCCTTCAAAGTCTATAAGCTCATCAAAGGTTTCGGGCGTTCTGGCATAGGCTGTGTGCTCGCCCCATGGCCTATATATATGCGGATAGCTTGGGCCAAACACGCCAAAGGTCGGCACGCCAGAAGCCGCCGCGCAATGCATCAGCCCTGAATCATTCCCCAAATAAAAGTCACAGCGCGATAGGCATGCGGCAGCTAGTCCTGGATCGGTTTTGGCGATAAGATCAATTGCTTTATCTTCGGGTATAGATGCCAGAACTTCTTTCGCGGCAGGTTCTTCGCCCGGCGCTGCAAAAACGGCCACGCGCGCTCCAGCCATGAGGCTACCCTCTTGGGTTAACCATTGCACAATGTCAACAAAACGATCGGCAGGCCATGTCTTGCCAATCCAGTTCGCTGTCGGCCCTACGCCAAGGACTGATCCGCCATCGGGTATAAATTCCGTAGCCTTTTTGATTTGTGCGTCGCTGAACCATAATTTCGGTGCTGGTGGCTCGGTGAGTTTCAGCACAGAGGCATTTTGCTCGACCTTATGCCGTGATTTATCAACATAATTGCCAAAGACATAGCGCTGCTTGGCACGCACCATGCGAGAGACTGCACTATTGCGCAAATCAACCACGATGTCATATTTCTTGCCCTTGACTGCCATCAGGAATTCCAGCCAATGCTTGTTATATTTCTGCTTTTTGATCGGGATGACACGCTCGGCAGGGGTAAACCCCTCAAGCAAAGGCACGACCAACGGCCCGCAGCCAATCGTAAATTTAGCATCAGGATACTTACCGGATAGATAATCCAGCAAACCGAATGATAAAACCCCATCGCCAATGCGGCTGGATGTGATAAAAAGAATGTCCATAAGAACTATTTAAACCAAGATGCAAAAAAAATGAATGCCTGCTTTGTAAAATTAAAAAACCGTGCACTGATTCATCTAGAAGGGTCAGACCGCCATAAATTCCTGCAAGGGTTGGTGACGAATGATATTGATAGGCTCTCGCCGACAACGCCGCTTTATGCGTGTCTCCTGACTCCGCAAGGAAAATTCCTTTATGACTTTTTCATTCATAAAGGTGATGGATTTACCTTGCTGAATTGCGAAGGCGGCGAAAGAGCCGAAAGCCTATTCAAGCGTCTGAATATGTATCGCTTGCGCGCTGATGTGCAAATATCTATTGAAGATAACGTACCTGTTTATGCGATATTTGGTGCGGCGATTGGTCTGCCTGATCCGCGGCATGAGGCTATGGGTTATCGCAGTTTTAAAAAACCAAATTTACCGGAAGAGCCTTTTGAGTTTTGGGATAAGAACCGGATCATGCACTGCGTGCCGGATGGTAGCCGTGATCTCGTACCAGAGAAATCCACAATGGATGAAGGGAATATGGATGGCTTAAATGCGATTTCCTATGATAAGGGGTGTTATGTGGGACAGGAAATCACCGCCCGCATGCATTATCGGGGTTTGGGCAAGAGACATTTGCAGACGGTTAATGTTAATGCCCTGCCCGAGGGTGCTGAGTTACGGTCAACTTGCGGGGATATCGGGATTGCATTGATTAAGACTGGGTAGCCTGAGGTCCTGCCTCTTCTTGACCCATATCATGTCCCATATCCAAATTATTTTGTAACGCCAAGTTATTCGCATGCTCAATAATAGCTTGTGCCACAGAGAATTTTGATTTTCCTGCTGTATCTATATGGATCACGTTTGGATGATCAGGAACATAAGGATCGTTTTCGTCCAATAAGCGCTTTGCAATCTTGGGATTTCTGAGTTTCATGGCCTTTTCACGCCCTTCAGACGTAATACGCTCCATGTGCTCTTTTTCATTTGTGCATTCCAAATAAACAGGTACGAATAAAGCATTCCGCTCCAAAGCGATCTCCTGCAAACGATCGACCATCCCTGCGGCCTTTATGTCACCATCAATGAGTGGGTTTGTAAAAATAATATTTTTATCAGGCGGTGCGAATGTTGTAATTCCCATCACTATATCTGCCATTTTATGGAAGGCATGAACAATTGACTTCCAGTTTTCCTCTGGTACATCTTCACCGTTTAAAGCAGCACCTTCAAATAGTGACATAGCGATAAGCTGGTTATGGATAAGTTGGGCACCTTCTTGTTCTTTGATAACTTCTCCCACGGTTTGTTTCCCGACACCAGTGTGTCCGGTAATAAAAATAATTGTATTTTTCATGCCTAAATCCCGTTCCGTTAGCATTTTCATTGGCATGTGTATTTTTGGCAAATTACAAAAATTATGTCCATAAATTTTTCGTCTAAAATGCCTAGTTACAACGCTGTACTTTTTTACGTAGACGGATCGTCCGGCCCGCTTTTATTGCCTAAATGCGGATATTTTTGTCTAAGCCTTAACCAGTTCGCACATATTAGCAAAGACATTATGGCGAGCACTTTGGAATAATCTGAAGTTGTCTCAATCTGGGGCACAGTATCGGGCATATTTTCTATTTTATTGACACAATCACGTGTATAGCTTTCCTGATCATCAAACCCTTCTTCTGATGGTTTAGATCGAAGATCAAAGATCATGCCTTTATGCCGGATATCATAATCAGTTTGATACATAGCACGGCAATCCTTTTCTGGATCTTGATGCATTTTCTCATAAAACGAATCAAAATCGTTTTGCATGATGGTGCTTGCACAAAAGAGTATAGCCGCGCCTAAAGCCGATATGTTGAAAGAATATTTATGCGCCTTGTCTTTAAATTCCGGCGTCATGGCTTAAACCCTTTTGAGGTTGCGTTGGTTCATTCAAATAGTAACTAAAGATAATCTTGTTATTTCTTAGGACTGTCATCATAACCCAACAAACCTTCAAAACCTTTATAATTAACATCATTATCCCAACGCCCCGATGATTTAGGTGTTCTAATAAATTCCCACGCCTGATTAAGAAGTCGACCATCTGTATTATATATAGTGGCTTCTGTTATTAAAAAATGCTGTAAAGGAAATTGCATTGAAATGATATTCGAAAGAAATGTTTGATTATGATTAGAAACAATAAGAACTGTTCCAGCGAAGGGTGAATACCAATTAAGCACTTCAGTTCGTGTATCCAAATAATTCAATAGCTCATACACAGGCAACATCAAAGGATTAAAACTGATGATATATACTTTCATGCTAGAAGCCTCCTTCATCAGAAGAGTCCACCAATTCAGGATTGGATATCAATTCTTCTTGTACAGAAAGTACTTCAACATTTTCTCTTCCCTGTCTTAACTGCATATGTTGCTGCTGAAGTTGATACTCTTCTGACTGCAATCTATTTGGATCTTTCAACGCAAAGAAAATATAAGCCGGAATAGGACTTAATACACATATAACTCCTACGCAAATTAACAATGCACCAAAATTAGGCATAAAATATGCCGCTGGAAAACAAATAAGTCCTCCTACCCCAGCCAGCCATAAAAGCGGGTTTAAAGCACTATTTCTAACATGCACTTGCCCCAAAAATGACCGTATAAGCTCTGGATAATCATCCATATCTACAAAACACTCCCAAAGAACAATTTTAAAACCCCTCCAAAAAAAGAGCGCTTACGCGCTCTTCTTATCTTTGATATCAACTGTCTTGGCCTTGCCTTCGCGGATGGCCGCTTGGGAGGCTGCTAGGCGTGCAATGGGCACGCGGTACGGCGAACAAGATACATAGTTCAGGCCAATTTTTTCACAGAAGGCAATCGAAGCTGGATCGCCGCCATGCTCCCCGCAAATACCAAGTTTGATATTCGGGTTCGTGGCACGGCCCTTTTCCTGTGCGATGTCAACCAGAGCGCCTACGCCCTCAACATCGATTGAAACGAACGGATCGCGCTCATAAATACCTTTATCTGTATAATCCGGCAGGAAGTTCGCAGCGTCATCACGGCTCATCCCCAAAGTTGTCTGGGTCAGGTCGTTTGTACCGAAGCTAAAGAAGTCAGCAGTCTCGGCAATTTTGTCAGCTGTGATCGCAGCGCGTGGCAGTTCGATCATGGTTCCGACGATATACTCGACGCTTTCACCTTTATCTTCAAAGACAGCCTTAGCAGCGCTTTCAACAACTTCACGCATGAGCTGAAGCTCTTTTTGTGCACCAACTAGCGGGATCATGATTTCAGGAATCACTGCCTCGCCTGTTTTCTTGGAAGTGTTAATGGCCGCCTCGAAAATGGCTGTGGCCTGCATCTCGTAGATTTCAGGGTAAGTGATACCCAAACGGCATCCACGGTGGCCCAACATCGGGTTTGATTCGGTTAGCTCACCAAGGCGAATACGCACAGTGCTTTCATCAATTTTTGCATTTTTGGAGAACAGAGCGATATCTTCCGCTGTATGTGGCAGGAATTCATGCAAAGGCGGATCAAGCAAACGCACTGTGATTGGCAGGCCTTTCATAATTTCGAACAGGCTTTCAAAGTCTGCGCGTTGCTCGGGCAGCAATTTATCCAAAGCTGCGCGGCGTTCCTCTTCGTTATTGGCAAAGATCATCTCGCGGACATTTTGAATGCGGGACGGGTCAAAGAACATGTGCTCGGTACGGCAAAGGCCGATCCCTTCTGCGCCGAAGTCACGCGCTGTTTGGGAATCAAGCGGTGTTTCAGCATTAGTTCTTACGGCCATGCGGCGGCGTTCATCGGCCCATTCCATCAATGTGGCAAAATCACCGGAAAGTTCTGGCTTGATCGTAGCAACCTGTCCTAACATCACTTCACCGGTTGATCCGTCAATTGTGATTGTCTCTCCTTCTTTGATCTCAAGCTCGCCCTTGCGGATGATTTTTGATTTTTGATCAATGTGCAAGTCACCTGCTCCGGCAACACAGCATTTACCCATACCGCGCGCAACCACAGCGGCGTGTGATGTCATACCACCACGGGATGTCAGAATACCTGCCGCGGCGTGCATGCCGTGGATGTCTTCAGGGGAAGTTTCCTGACGGCACAGGATAACAGCTTGTCCGGCTTTGGCTTTTTCTTCAGCTTCATCAGCGGTAAATACAACTGTGCCGCTTGCTGCGCCCGGAGAAGCTGGCAGAGCCTTGGAGATCACATTACGCTCGGCCTTGGGATCAAGTGTCGGGTGCAGAAGCTGATCAAGGCTTTGCGGGTCTACACGAAGAAGCGCTTCTTCTTGTGTGATTAGTCCCTCTTCCACCATATCGACGGCGATTTTTAATGCCGCAGCTGCTGTCCGTTTACCGGAACGGGTCTGGAGCATGAAAAGATTGCCCTTTTGTACTGTGAATTCAATGTCCTGAACGTCGCGGAAATGTTGTTCAAGCTTGTGACGCAAATCATCGAGTTGCTTGAAAACTTCGGGCATGACCTCTTCCATAGATGGAAGCTCGCTGCCTTCTTTTTCGCGCCCCTTTTGTGTCAGGGATTGTGGCGTACGAATACCGGCCACAACGTCTTCTCCTTGAGCATTGACCAGATATTCACCATAGAAATAATTTTCGCCAGTTGACGGGTCACGTGTGAAGGCCACGCCAGTGGCACAATCATTGCCCATATTCCCGAAGACCATGGATTGTACGTTCACAGCCGTACCCCAATCCGCAGGAATTTCATTGATCTTACGATATGTAATAGCGCGCGGCACCATCCATGAATCGAACACTGCGCCAATAGCACCCCAAAGCTGCTCCTTTGGATCACTTGGAAATGGCTTGCCCAATTCGCTTTGGACGAGGTCTTTGTAAGCTTTTACAATTTCCTTCCAGCCTTCCGCGGTGACATCTGTATCTTCAGTGATGCCAATATCGCGCTTATATGTATCAAGAATATCTTCGAAGTCATGGTGCTCAAGCCCCATTACAACATCACCATACATCTGGATAAAGCGTCGGTACGAATCCCATGCAAAGCGCTCATCATCAGCTTGCTTGGCCAGACCTTCGACGGTTTCATCATTAAGGCCAAGGTTAAGGACTGTATCCATCATACCCGGCATAGAAACGCGTGCTCCTGAACGTACAGAAACCAAGAGCGGGTTTTCATTAGAACCAAATTCCATACCCATAGATTTTTCGATTATTTTTAGAGCTTCCTCGACCTGAGATTCGAGTTCGGCAGGATATTGTTTTTCATGATCATAAAAGTACGTGCAGACTTCTGTGTTGATCGTGAAGCCAGGCGGTACAGGTAACCCCAAAGAGGCCATCTCGGCCAGGTTACAGCCTTTACCCCCCAGCAGGTTGCGCATAGTCGCATCCCCGTCGTTTTTATCTTTGCCAAAATTATAAACCCATTTGGTCATTTTTTATGCTCTCCAAAAATCTAAAAATAGAATACTAAACCGTTATAGCCTTAACACAAAACGATATTTCGGGAAGGGTTTAGCACATTTTCATTCAAAAATGGAAGGATTTAATGACATAAAAGCATCATTCTTTCAGTGTTTTTGTCATCATAAGGCATAATAAGTCATCTATGGGGCGGAATTCTCCGGCGGCAATTTGCTTGCGGTCATAGCTTATTCCATATCCATCTGGCACATACCCCATCTTCACATAAAGGCGCTGCGCTGCGCCGAAAGATTGATCTAGCCCGACACCAATTCCGATTTCCTTGTGATTTTCCAGCTGCCCTAGCTCTTCACAAAACCTGATAACAGCAGCCCCTATGCCTTGTTTTCTATATTGAGGCAGCACATTTAAATCCTGAATTTCGGGGATTTCCAAAGATTTGAAATAGCCGTATTTAGGCTGACGGTTGTAAATGCAGTAGCCTAAAAGATTATCGTCGCTCATGGCTGTTATGATTTCGAGTTCGCCTTTATTCTGCCGCTCAAGACTGCGCTCGTAATAGCCTAAATCTTTATATGCTCCAATCCGGCTAATAATTCCCTTTATGGTTTCCGGTTTTTCATCCGATAATTTCATGATTTTCAGTGATAAACCTTGCATTTTACTCATATATATCCCTAGTATGGCGTAGCTTTATCGCCATAATAGCACGAGATAGTCGGGTAAAAATATGCTTATTAGAATTTTTGTTTTATGTTCATTTCTTTTTGTCATCGGAGCCAATATTCAGGCCCATGCCGATGGACGAAAATCTTTTGATACCAGCCAAGTTCCAGGACAGGAAAACAAAGCCAGAAACCGAGTTCCGGTGCAAGAACAAAGACCTGTTCACAACAGTTCGCAAAATAATAGCGCCGAGCAAGAAGAACAAAGCTCGAATGAGCCTGCGATTAACATTCCAGCGGAAATCCTGAAAAGACACAATAGAGGTTCGGGCATGAAGTCCCGTATTATTCCCACGCCTGATAATGTTAGAAAAGAAAGGGAAGTCACCAATGTGCCTTCCCGTACAGGTGATCGTCATAAAGATACGGGCGAGTATGTTGATGAGGAAGAGATCGCCAGTGAGGATGACAAAGAAACTGGTGAAATATGGGATAATTATGAGAAAATCTCGAATTCATCCAAACAGGATTCAAGCATGAAAAGCCGCGTTGACATGTCAGAAGATGAAAAAAGCGAGGCCGAAAAAGAAGCAGAAGAAAAAGAGGCCAGAAAAGCAGAACAAAACAATGCCCTCAGACGCGCCTTGAGTGATTACCGCGACGATAAAGATGCCAAAAACATCAGCCGCCGCTCTTACGGTAAATTGAACAATTAAACGTCTCTTTCGTTATCTTGTCAGGAAAAGGCTTCCTTTTCTTCATTTTGGCTTGCCCAAAAGGGGAAAAGCTGTTTTAAGTCAATCCTATGCAAAGTTTGAGACAAGACCAGACCGATAAAGTGCCCGACGCTTCTCCTTTGGAGCGTCTATCTGTTCTTGCCGATGCGGATATGCGCGCAGTTAATGCTCTGATCCTTGAATATATGCAATCCGATGTCGCTTTAATCCCACAGCTTGCACAATATTTGATAGCAGCTGGAGGAAAACGTATCCGCCCATTAATGACTCTTGCTTCGGGGCAGTTATTCGGCGCCGATATGGATAAGGTTTATTATTTGGCCGCCGCGGTCGAGTTTATTCATACGGCAACCCTTTTGCATGATGATGTCGTGGATGAGAGCGAAGAGCGCCGCGGGCAAAAAGCAGCTAATCTGGTTTTTGGTAATCAAGCCAGTGTATTGGTCGGGGATTTTCTTTTCTCCAAATCTTTCCAGATGATGGTGGAAGGTGGCTCGCTAGAGGTCTTACGTATTCTTTCCGAGGCTTCGGCGATTATTGCACAAGGTGAAGTATTACAGCTTGCAACAACGAACGATTTGGAAACCGGATTTAATGACTATTTAAAAGTTATTGAATCCAAGACGGCTGCCCTCTTCTCTGCGGCCTGTGAAGTTGCACCTGTTCTGGCTGGTGCACAGGATGAGCAGATTAAGGCGATGTATGATTACGGCAAAAACCTTGGTATAGCCTTCCAGATCATAGATGACGCGCTGGATTATAGTGCCAATCAGGAAAAGCTCGGCAAGGCTATCGGCGATGATTTTAAAGAAGGTAAAATGACCGCGCCTGTAATCTTTGCGCTACAAGATGCGAATGCAGAAGAAATGGCTTTTTGGAAACGCACTTTGGAAGAAAAAGATCAAAATGACGACGACTTTACGGCAGCTATGGATTTGATCACCAAACATAAAGCTCTTGAAAAGACTATGGATTATGCACGGGATTACGCGGCCAAAGCCAAGAGTTCTCTGGCGGCTGTTCAACCTTGCGAGATTAAAGATATACTGAGTGACCTTGCCGATTTCACAGTGTCGCGCGAAACTTAATTCTGTTATAGATTCTAACATTATGACCAACAAAAAAAGCGGCAGTTCCTGCTGTCCTCCGAAGAAAGAAACATCCTGCCACGATGATAACGCCAAGCGTTTTGATCTGATTTATCATGGCTCGGCTATCTTTATTGTCGGGACGATTGCACTGCATTATGTGCTGTCGCTCCTCACAGCGTCTCCAGAAATGCTGCATCATTTTGCGATGACAGAATTAGAGCTTTTAGGCTCTATGTGGTGGGGGATCGCGCTGGGGATTGTTGCGGTCGGGGTTATTGGAAAAATCCCGCGTGAATTTTTTACAGGGCTTATGGGACGGGATGACAGTTTTGGCGGATTATTGCGCGCCGTGGGTGGCGGCGTTGTGCTTGACCTATGCAATCATGGTATTTTGATTATTGCCGGTAAGCTCTATGAGCGCGGGGTATCACTCGCGCAAGTTGTGGCTTTTCTGGTGGCAAGCCCGTGGAATTCATTTTCCCTGACCCTTATTCTGATTGGCTTGATCGGGCTGAAATGGACATTTCTTTATATAATTGGTTCAATGGTTATTGCCCTGATTACGGGGTATATATTGCAGCAAATGACCTTATCGGGTGCATTGCCGACAAATCCTAATAAGACAGAGCATGACGAGAATTTCAAAATCATAGATGAAACCAAAAAACTATGGTCGAAGGTTTCCTTTACCAAAGCTAATATGATTGATGTTCTGGCCACGGGCTGGAAAGAAGGTCAGATGATTATCAAATGGCTGCTTTTCGGAACAATTCTCGCTGCGGCTATTCGTGTTTTTATTCCGACGGAATTCTTCCAAGACTGGTTCGGGCCAACAATGGTCGGGCTGATCCTGACGGTTGTAGCCGCAACCTTCATAGAGATTTGCTCCGAAGGCTCGGCGCCAATTGCCGGAGAGCTGACTAAAATTGCGGCAGCGCCCGGTAATGGTTTTGCCTTTCTGATGTCTGGTGTGGCGACTGATTACACGGAAATTCTTGTTGTGCGTGAATTTACCAGATCATGGAAAGTGGCACTGTGTATTCCGCTCATCACTGTACCGCAAATCATATTTCTGGGCTGGCTGATGAATATGGCGGCAAGCAGCTAGGATGCCAGATATGCCCCGAATAAAAGGGCCGCAACGCCCAGAGTATTCAGCGGATAAGAAACCATCGCCGGCAGGCCGCCTTTGACAAAAAAGTAATACATAATGATAAAAACCGGCACGGAGATCGCGAAATAAATCCTCAGGCCGTAAATCTGCATCTCGGGAAAGAGCATAAAGCTCAGCATAATCGTCAGGGTCATAATACCTGCCAGAATTTTATACCAGAGATCTGCCGTATGACGGAACATGGGGCTGCCGTGGATAAAAATCCACATAATGCCTGGCCCTGACACCCAAAGCACAATGAACATACTCATGACATAGGCGGTTTTAACCTCGAAAAGATAATGGATCAAATTCCCTTTATTTGCCGCAATTCCAAGAATTGCCGCAATATAGGTCATGCTGATGACAGGCAAAAAACGATGCACCAGAATATCGGAAAAGTCCTTGGGGATAATCCTGTCGACCCCGTCACGCTCTAATCTGATTACCTGTTTTTTCTTTGTTGTCATTGGCCCACATAAAAAATGAAATTTTGTACTTATTTTGTAGCACAAGGATAGGCTGCAGATAAAGCCATAAGAACAGCAGGCGCGGCAACAAATTTACGGTGCAACTTATTATACTTTTTCATAAAGGCTAAAACTTGCTTGTGAATTTCGTTCAAGCTAACCTCTTCGGACAGGCAGAACTTCATATTATCGGGCATGTCTGCATTGAGCTTCATGGCATCAAGGAATTTATAATAATCGATAATACCGGAGATATAAGACTGGCATACAATTGTGCCGCCCTTTATTTTTTCTTTTCCATACATATCCACCGAGCAAACTTCGTATAAATACTCACCGGATATTTTGGCGGCCTTGGCATTCGGCGCAGAAAAGCACAACACCAGAAAAAGAAGAGCAAATATTGCAATCCCTTTATTTTTTATTCTTGATCTCCAGATTTTGTAGAATTGCAAATGGGGAATCCTCTTCCTTGCGCTCTGCTTCGAACGAGATAACTCTTGGGCCTCTATCCTGTTGTTTTTTCTTATCCTTGTTATGTTTTGTACCTTTCTTACCCTTATTCGCATGATTTTGCTGATCGGGTTTCTTTTTATGTTTGAAGCCGCCCTTCCCTTGCGAAGATTTTTTATAGGCCTTGCCACGTTTTAGTGCAAATTCTGCCAGTTCAGGTTTGATTTGCGGCTTATCTTTTGCTTCAACTTCATCCGCTTCGGCTGGCTTTTCTTTCTCAGTAGCATCCGCAGCAGAAGGCTCGGTTTGCCCGATTTTCTCTTCGGACTTATCTTCCTTTGCTTCCTCTTTAGTCTCAGCCGGATCGGAGATTTTCTTATGCCCAAGATCTTCTAGCACTTTATACAAGTCTTCAATCGTCGAGCCTAACCACTCTGCCATTTCGTGACGCGCCCTAAAGCGTCCTTTTTCTGCATTATCGTAAATACTGCTAACTACGCGATCCAGCATATCAATACGTACTGCGCGCCCGCCATAGACCGGATATCCGATCACCTGATAATAAGCACGGTCAGGGTTTTCCTGCTCCAGCCTGACAGACACAATCCCATCGGCAGGAACATCCGCAGGCAGGGCCTTATCGTGATCAATCGACCACAGCATGGCTTTTAGCTTTACTGCGGCGGGCTTATTCAGGTCAGGCATAAAAGCCAGAAGCGGCCCAAGGCGGATTTTCTTCGCGCGTAAAGCCACACGCATATCATTGTCCAGCTTGGCAATTTCATCTTCCAGATCAGCGCGCGGTAATATGCCGCAATGATCGTAAACTTTTTTGACAATCAGAGATACCGGATCATCTTTGCCTTGTCCTGCTTCGATGCCGAGCAAAACCAGAGGCTCCAGAATAGATTTTATATGATCATTCAGCCAGTGCTTAAGGCGGTTTGCCAGTTTCTGACTATCGGCGTCCTTTGTTAAATCATTTTCAATGATTTCCAATTCGGGCTGTAAAACGTGCGCTCCTTTTTTCAAAGATGCGACGGCCTCACCAGGAAGGGGGCTGCCTATTTTTTGCTGCCATAGAATTTTGCCCTCGGGCGATAATGAAAATTGTGTATCTTTTGACTCCAGCATAAACCTGATCACTTTGTGGTTAAAATTTAATTCAGACACATTAATGCCGTTTATCCTTAGACTCAGCAAGATTTTTTGTTTAGTATCCGCGTTATTATTTCAGGAATTACCGAAATATCCTGTTTTATGACTTAATATTAATTTTGAAAAGAGCGCCATATGAGACATCTAAGACTTGCTTTCTCCTTGTTTTCCTTATGTATTTTCACATTCACCTATCCGGCACAGGCTAATGAAGCCGATATTCAGGCCTTGAAAAAAGTTTTTCAAGATTTGCTAGATTATCAAAAAGATGTCATGGCCGTTTATGGCGATGCCATGAGCCTGAGCTATGAAGGTGAGCTTACAATTACCCCGCAAGAGAGTTATTACGCGGTGAAATTGCCGCATATGAAATTTATGGCAGGTCCTGTAGGCGATCAATCTGTCTTTGATTTTGGCGTTATCACAGCTAATGCTATGCGCGGTGACAAAGAAGGCACATGGAAAATGGCTTTGGCTTTTCCTCCAAACTATACATTTTCTGGCCCTGAGGGTTCCACAGTTTCGATTACACTCGGTCAACAAAATTCCGTTGGCATCCTGAGCGAGAAGCTTGGCTATTTTACGAATCTTGATATGACATTCGGAAATGTAGCTGTTGCCGTGAATGGTTCTTCTCCGGACTTGCCGATCAATATTTCTATGGGTGAAATAAAGTTCTTCCAGAACCTGTTTTCAAAAGATGGCGAACTATATACAGGCCCTATTAATGTTTCTGCCAACAACCTGACCTTTAAACCTAATGAAGATGGTGTTTTCACTTTGGGTGAATTTGCAGGTAATTCGACAATCACCGACATGGATTTACCAAGTTTGCAGGAATATAAGGCAAAAGTTATGAAGCATCAAGAAACGCTTGCTGCGATGTCTGATCCAGCCAGTGCAGAAATGGCTGACCCGAATGCTATTATAGCGATGTTTGCTGATCTCTATGACTTCAAAATGGATGGTTTTGGTATTGAATATGTTGTTAAAAATGCTGCTTTGCAGGGGGCAGAAAATCAGCCAGACTTTAAACTCGCCTCTGGCAAGTTTGGCTTCAATATTGAAGGTCTCATGAAAGAAAGCGGCGTTTTTGGTATTGATTTCGGTTATAATGGTATTGAGGTTCAAGATGAGCCGCCTGAGTATAAAGATATTGTGCCGCGTGATACGAATCTTTCCATCAAGGCGAATAATATTCCGATTAAGGCTCTGACTGATCTGGCATCAACAACTATGGATTCCATTGCGGCTAATCCTGAAATGGCACAAATGGCTGGTCTTGGCGTAATGATGAAAGTGCCGATGATCTTGTCTCAAGCCGGAACAAAATTCGAGTTTTCGGATACTTATGCCAAAGGGAATACTTATAAAACCACGCTTTCAGGTGGTGGTAAGGCTGATATCTCTGCTGTTATGAGTATGACGGCTGATATTAAGAGTATCTTTGCAGGTCTGGATGATGTGCTGGCGATTGCCGAGCAGCACCAAGCTAGCCCAGGTGAAGTCGGCATGTATTACATGCAGCTTGCGAGCACTTTGAACAAGCTGAAATCCGTTGGTAAAGCCACTCAATCGGCTGAAGGGAAGCCTGCTTATGAGTTTAACTTCCAGATCACACCGGAAGGCACAATGACAATTAACGGTCAGGATGCACAAGCTCTTATGATGGCGCCTTAAACGCAATCCCTTTGCTTGTATTATTTTTTTGATGATCCCCTATCCCAACAGATAGGGGATTATTTGATTCAGGCGTAACAGACCTTCACGGGTTAGAGATATATTTTGCCCGTTATAATTAACCCAGCCTTCTTTGATTGTATTCTGCAGATGGTCGGGATTGATTTGATCTTTGAAGCTATGGCTGGTTTTGCTTTCTAGTTTTGGAATTGAAAGCCCCTCTTTCAAACGCAAACCCATCATCAGGCTTTCGGTGAATTGATCTTCGGGTGATATCACTTCCCATTCATGTGCGCCGTGACCTTTTTCTTCGGCGCGCTCCAGCCAGATATCGGGTGCACTGTGATCGCGGGCGGCTAGCTTTTGCCCCTCAAGAGTAAAGCGTCCATGCGCGCCAGCGCCGATGCCGATATAATCCTCATAATGCCAATAGACCAGATTATGGCAGGATTCTTGCCCTTGGCTAGAGTGGTTAGAAACCTCATAGGCCGGAAGGCCGCCCTCTTCCATGATGTCTTGGGTCAGGTGATAAAAGTCCGCGCCCTCAACATCATCCGGAACTTTGAACTCGCCGCGGGAATGGCGCATATAAAAGGGCGTTGAGCGCTCAATCGTTAGCTGATAAAGCGACATATGCCCCTTGGCAAATGCTAGAGCTTCTTTTAGCTCGACCTCCCAATCGCTTAAGGATTGATCCGGTCTGCCATAGATCAGATCAAAGCTGTAGCGCTCAAAGCATTGATCGGCGATTTCGATGGCTTTTTTGGCGCCTGCCACATCATGCGCACGGCCTAGGAATTTTAAATCCTTATCAATGAAGGACTGAATGCCCAGCGATATCCTGTTCACGCCTGCATCACGGAAGGCTTTGAATTTTTCAATTTCCACAGAGGTTGGATTGGCTTCTAGCGTGATTTCGATATCGCTGGAGACGCTCCAGTGTTTTTTGATATCGGATAATAAGGCTCCGACCATCTCCGGTTTCATCAGGGATGGTGTGCCGCCGCCGAAGAAGACAGATACGACCTCCCTGCCCTTGAGCTTTTCCGCATAAAATGTAAGAGCCTTTTGATAGGCGGCGCGATGGCGGTCATGATCGACATTCTCGAAGGCATGGGCATTGAAATCACAATACGGGCATTTGCTCAGGCAGAACGGCCAGTGGAAATATATCGCTAATTTTTTTGGATCAGGCCGCATCATCCATACAGTTTTTTAGCAGTAGCTCAAAGGCTTTTGCGCGGTGCGATATTTTGTGTTTTTCGGCAGGCTCCATCTCGGCGAAGGTCAAATCATAGCCATTAGCCACAAAAAACGGATCATAGCCAAAGCCCTTATCACCGCGGGGCGGCCAGATAATTTTGCCTTCGACGCGCCCCTCGAAGACTTCTTCGTGACCATCCGGCCAGACCAGCGCCAGCACACAAATAAAGGCGGCGCTTCGGTCTTCCTGCCCTTCGAGCAGATCATTGATCTTGCCCATTGCCATTGTGAAATCCTTCTCCGGCCCCGCCCAGCGCGCCGAATATATCCCCGGATCACCGTTCAGAGCATAAACACTCAAGCCACTATCATCCGCCAGAGCCAGCTTTCCACTGGTTTGAGCGGCGGCCTTGGCCTTGAGGATCGCGTTTTCGATAAAGGTTGAGCCTGTTTCCTCAGGCTCTTCGAGATTGAGGTCAGTTGCGGTCAGGAAATTCGAAATATATGGCGAGAGTAAATCCTTGATCTCAACGGCTTTGCCCTTGTTATGGGTTGCAATGACCAGTTCCTCGCCTGTGATTTTTCTCATTGTTTTGTTCCTATTTTTTAGCCGTCATAGCCTGAATTGATTTATCAATTCTAAGGCTATCCATGGATTCCCCTAGAATTTATACAAGATAAATTCGGGGAATGACGATCAATAAACTATATCCCCAAAGCCTTTTTCTGGATATCTGTAATTTCCTTACAGCCTTGCTTTGCCAAGTTCATAAGCGCCTGAAACTCCTCTTCGCTGAAGGGTTCTTTCTCGGCTGTGCCCTGAATTTCAACAATGCCGCCTTTGCCGGTCAAGACAAAATTTGCATCGGTCTCGGCTTCGGAGTCTTCCGCGTAATCCAAATCAAGGACTGGCGTGCCTTCGAAAATTCCACATGAAATCGCACTGACCTCGTCTTTAATTGCAACCTCTTCTAAGGCTCCAATTTTAACCAGATGTTGCATGGCCTGATAGAGCGCAACATATCCGCCAGTGATGGCCGCTGTACGCGTTCCGCCATCGGCTTGGATGACATCGCAATCTATTCGTATTTGGCGCTCGCCCATTTTTTCAAAATCCACCACGGCGCGCAAAGCGCGTCCAATTAGACGCTGGATTTCTTGTGTGCGGCCTGATTGCTTTCCGCGGGCGGCTTCGCGATCCATACGTGATCCGGTCGAGCGTGGGAGCATCCCGTATTCAGCCGTGACCCAGCCCTTACCACTATCCTTCATCCAGCGTGGGATGCGCTCCTCAACAGAGGCCGTGCATAGGACATGCGTATCCCCAAATTTTACCATGCAAGACCCTTCGGCATGTTTGGAGACATTCATTTCAATTTCGATTGATCTTAGTTCGTTTGGCGCTCTGCCGGATGGTCTTGTCATTATACGTCCTTAAATAGTTTTTTGTGTTTGGCGCACTTTATATAATCACATTCATTAGGACAACAGGGTTGGTGAAACTTTGTGAAAGCGAACATTTTACCCTAACGTCATCCCCGCGACCTGCGAAGCCTTAAAGCGAAGCAGGTTTAAACAGCGGGGATCCAGTAAATGCGTGCAGGCAAAGCCTGCACACGTCTTGTGCTGGATTCCCGAACGGCACTTGGCTGCGCCGCGTTTGTCGGGAATGACGATTTTGACAATAGATAGAATTGTCAATTTGTAAGCCACATATTATAGTCATTTTTATGATTAATGAGCTGAATGACCGTTCCCGCGAGATTTTTAAATTTATAGTGGATTGTTACCTAGAGACAGGCCGCCCTGTGGGCTCGCGCATGATTTCCGATGTGTCAGGATTGCGGTTATCGCCTGCCAGTATTCGCAATTATATGGCCGAGCTTGAGCGGTTTGGGTTGCTCTATTCACCGCATACTTCTGCGGGGCGCTTGCCAACGGATAGCGGTTTGCGGCTTTATATTGACGGCATTATGGAAATAGGTAACTTGAGTACAGAGGAGCAAAACTCTATCAAGACCTCTTGTAATGCCAAGGGGCGGAGCTTTAACGAGGTGCTGGATCATACCAGTAACCTGCTCTCTGGACTTTCCTCTTGTGCTTCGCTGGTGATTGCGCCGAAGCTGGATAAATCTATCCGTCAGGTTCAGTTCGTGCAACTTGATATCCGTAAAGTCCTGATCGTTTTGGTGATGGATAACGGCATGGTGGAAAACCGGATTATGGATATGGAGGGGGATGTTTCTATCTCTGCTCTGGAGCAAGCCTGTAATTATTTGAACAGCAAAATTCAGGGCAAGACGATCTCTCAGACGGTTAAGGATATTCAGGCCGATATCAAAGACCACAAGATCAAGCTTGATAGTTTGACGACTGATCTGATTGAGCGCGGGCTTAGCTTGCCCGAAACTCAATCGAGTGGGCATATTATCGTGCGCGGTAAATCAAAGCTGATGAATGATATTCAGGCGATTGAAGATCTGGAGTGGGCGCGGGCTTTGCTGGGCTATCTGGAGGAGCAGAATAATATGCTCGCGCTGTTGGAGAATATCAGTAGCGCCGATGGCGTACAGATCTTTATCGGGACGGAAAACCGTATTTTTAACCAGACAGGCTGGTCGATGATCGTCTCGCCCTATCGTGACAATGAGGATAACAGCATTGTCGGGGCTATTGGCGTGATTGGGCCGACGCGCCTGAATTATGACAGGATCATTCCCATGGTTGATTATACGTCTCGGATTGTCGGGCGCATTTTGGGCGATGATTAAAAAATCAATCAAAAGCTTGATATCAGTGCAAAAAACAGCGATACTGGCCGTTGTAATAGCTGGATAATATTTTCCGGCAGGTTTATAGTGTTAATTCGGGTATATCAAATATGTCTCACAAGATTCTTTCCTTTCTGTTTATCGCATTATGTTTTGGTTTTGTTATTGCGCCGCAAGCGGCCTTTTCGCAAGAACCGGAAGAAGATGGTTTGGGCGGCGTATTCCCCAGAGATTTTTATGCGATTGATCTTTTACAGGACCTTACGGAGCGAGAAGGCACATTCATTATGCGTCTTTACAACCTTGGCGAGGTGACTGGTTGCGCGGATTTAACATCATCTCGCGGCCGCGATAAAATGAACTCTTCTTTTCTGAAGGTTGATGTTCGTGACTCAAGGCTTGTGATTAGAAAACGTGAACCCCGCTATTCAAATTATGATTGCGAGATTAAACGCCATAGTGCTTATGCTGATGTTAGACTTAACAGAGATAAACTGATCCGTGATAATGTTGAAAAGATCTCGATTGAAAGTGACAAATACGGTCCCTTTACATCTGTGGAAATGAAAATCACAGAAGACAGAGTTGAAATTTATGATGGCACAGCCATGATCGGCATGTGGTTCTTTCCGAAGAATACCGTACTTATTCAGGCACGTGATGCCGCTACTGGTACAAAGGGACTTGTAGAAGCTATCAAGACATTTGGTGATGAACATGGCTTGATACCGATGGAAGAAGTTCTCGAAGATTACTACCCGCCGCATAACGCACATGATTATGTTTTATTTGTTGATAATAATAACTTTGTACGTAACAAGCTCAAAACCGTAGAAGATAAAAAGATGGTTGGCGCTCTTACGATGGAACGTGAAGTTCATGGACCTAACGGACTTGAAACCGAATCTTATGATGTTCACTTGACGGCGCGCATTCCCGGTGAAGACTTTGACTGGTACAAGCGAACTCGCCGCAAGCGTATGACGCTTAGGGAAAAAGAAAAAGAGAACGAATAATCCGTTTTAGGCTTTTTTGTAAATTCCACATAGCAGGTATTGTTTCCAGCGCCGCTATAGCGTAAACAGGTTTCTCTCGATTTTAAACAAACAGATTAATGAGGATGAATCGACATGCAGACTAATCCGGAAAATAATAACGACGCAGCACAGGAAAATGATGCCGTGGAAGATACAGCAGAACATTACGATTCATTTTCAGATAATTTGGATAGCGCCCCGCAGCCACCGCAAGAAGAAGTGCTCGATAAGGCTGCAAAAGTTTCTTCAGCTGCGCTGAACCGGATTGATGAGTTGGAAAAGCAGCTTGCTATGACAAAGGATCAAATGATCCGCGCTGTGGCTGAAACGGAAAACATCCGTAAGCGATCACAACGTGAAAAAGAAGATGCCCGTAAATTTGCCCTGAATAGTTTTGCGCGCGATTTGTTGAATGTAGCAGATAATTTGCGCCGCGCTCTCGATGCGACAACGGATGGGGATATGTCTGATCCAACCTATATCAAGAATATGGTTACTGGCGTGGAAGCAACCGAGCGTGAGCTTTTGAAAATCTTCCAGCAAAATGGCATTGAGAAGCTTGAACCGATTGACCAGCCCTTTGATCCCAATTTTCATGAGGTCATGTTTGAAGCGCCAGTGACAGATAAACCTACAGGGACAATCATTCAGGTGATTGAGCCGGGTTATGTTCTCAATGGTAGAATCCTGAAGCCCGCGCGCGTAGGTGTCTCCCGTAATGATTCGCCAGGGCAAACTGCGTCGGATGGCGACGCATCGCCGGGTGGCACAATAGACACTGAAGCCTAACATAAGGTTCATTTTCCGTTCCCGCTATGTTCACTATCCGTTTCACGTGAAACGGTTTAGCTTCCTATTTGGCTATTTACGGCCACCTCCCCTATTCCACGATAATCTTGTTTTGTAAGAAAATGGAGCTAAAACCTCTTGTTTCATGAGGCTATATATAGTAAATCCTGCCGTAAGATTTTTTAAATCTTATGCTTTGCTATCCATTTTTGAATGCGTGAAACACTAGGATTTCTAAGTGTTTCATACAGACGATAAGACGTAACATCGCTATTTTGAAAATTGGAAATGCAAAAAGACTAGATTTTTTTAAAGCCGCTTGCTATAGTTCTATGTATCTGGTTTGTTCTCCTGCTCGGAAAACAAATCATGGGAATTGAAGCGGTGCCTATTGTAGGGCTGCAGACATAATTTGCCAATGAAAGGAAATTGATATGAGCAAAATCATAGGTATTGACCTGGGTACTACGAACTCTTGTGTGTCTGTTATGGACGGCAAGGAAGCTCGTGTTATTGAAAACGCAGAAGGTGCACGTACAACACCATCGATGATTGCCTTCACCAAAGATGGTGAGCGTCTGGTTGGACAACCTGCCAAGCGTCAAGCGGTCACAAACCCCGAAAATACATTATTCGCTATTAAGCGCCTGATCGGTCGCCGTTTCGATGACAAGCAGGTTAAGGAAATGCGCGATAAAGCCCCTTTTAATATCGTAAAGGGTGATAATGGTGATGCATGGGTCGAAGTTGATGGTGAAAAATATGCACCATCTCAAATTTCAGCCATGTTACTCCAAAAAATGAAGGAAACAGCCGAAACCTTCCTTGGTGAGAAAGTAACCAAGGCGGTTATTACTGTTCCCGCTTACTTTAATGACTCGCAACGTCAGGCCACAAAAGATGCTGGCAAGATTGCCGGACTTGAAGTCGAGCGTATCATCAACGAGCCGACAGCTGCGGCGCTGGCTTATGGTCTGGATAAAAAGACATCCGGCACAATTGTTGTGTATGACCTTGGTGGTGGTACATTTGACGTCTCTGTCCTAGAGGTTGGTGATGGCGTATTCGAAGTAAAGTCCACAAATGGTGATACATTCCTTGGTGGTGAAGACTTTGATACACGTATTATTGATTATCTGGCTGATGAGTTCAAAAAAGAAAACGGTATTGATCTGCGTGAACTTAAAGGCGGCGACAGCCTTGTGGTCTTGCAACGCCTGAAAGAAGCAGCCGAGAAAGCCAAGATCGAGCTTTCAAGCGCGCAAAGCACGGAAATCAATCTGCCATACATCACAGCCGATGATACAGGGCCGAAGCACCTGCAATTGACGCTGAGCCGTGCGAAACTGGAGAGCCTTGTGGCCGATCTTGTGAAACGTACAATTGATCCGGTGAAGGCGGCGCTTAAAGATGCTGGTCTGAAAGCCTCCGACATTGATGATGTTATCCTTGTTGGCGGTATGACCCGTATGCCGAAAATCTTTGATACTGTTAAAGACTACTTTGGTAAGGAGCCACATAAAGGCGTGAACCCTGATGAGGTGGTTGCTGATGGTGCGGCTATTCAGGGCGGCGTTCTGCAAGGCGATGTTAAAGACGTTCTCTTGCTGGATGTTACGCCGCTATCCTTGGGGATCGAGACATTGGGCGGTGTGTTTACGCGTCTTATTGACCGCAACACAACTATCCCGACGAAGAAATCTCAGGTCTTCTCTACGGCCGAGGATAATCAGAATGCTGTGACTATTCGTGTCTTCCAAGGGGAGCGTGAAATGGCCGCGGATAATAAACTGCTTGGTCAGTTTGATCTGGTGGGTATTCCCCCTGCTCCGCGCGGCATTCCGCAAGTCGAGGTTACCTTTGACATTGATGCTAACGGTATCGTGCAAGTATCTGCCAAGGATAAGGCCACGAATAAGGAACAGCAAATCCGCATTCAGGCCAGTGGCGGTCTTAGCGATGATGATATCGAGCAAATGGTCAAAGATGCCGAAGACAATGCCGAAAGCGACAAGGTCAAGCGCGAGCTTATCGAAGCCAAAAATCAGGCGGAAGGTGCCATTCACTCTACGGAAAGCTCTTTGGAGGAATTCGGCGCTGACCTATCTGCGGATGACAAGCAACCGATTGAATCTGCAATCGAAGAGTTAAAATCTGCTCTGGAGAGTGAAGATGCCTCCGAGATCAAGGAAAAGACTGATGCCCTGATGCAAGCCAGCATGAAGCTGGGTGAACTTGCCTATCGCAAGGCGCAGGAAGAGTCTGCTTCTGAAGGCGCGGAAGATGCCGGCGTGGCCTCACCTGACGATGATGATGAAGCTATTGATGCCGACTTCACCGAAGAAGCTGACGACAATCAGAAATCAGCCTAATCTAACAAGCAGGTATGGCCGGATTTTTCCGGCCTTACTCTTTTATGTTTTTCAGGGATAAGGACTATGGCTGATAAGGATTTTTATAAAACGCTTGGTGTTGATAAATCTGCTTCGGCGGATGAAATCAAGAAAGCCTATCGCAAGCTGGCGATGAAATATCACCCTGACCAGAATAAGGGTGATGAAAAGGCCGAGGCCAAATTCAAGGAAATCAGTGAAGCCTATGATGTCCTTAAGGACGATCAAAAACGCGCAGCTTATGATCAATATGGTAGCGGTGCTTTTGATGGCTCTATGGGTGCTGGCGGCTTTGGTGGCGGCGGTGCGCATGGTGGTATGGGCGGTGGCTCGTTCTCCGATATTTTCGAGGATATGTTCGGCGACTTTATGGGTGGTGGAGGCGCAAGACGGCGCAGTGGCCCGACACGTGGCTCTGATTTGCAATATAATATGGATATCAGCCTTGAAGATGCCTATCGCGGCAAGGAAGCCAAGATCAAGATTCCGGTTAATGATACATGTGACGGCTGTGGCGGAAGTGGCTCGGCTGAAGGGTCATCCTCTTCGACTTGCGGCACTTGTGGCGGCGCCGGACGTGTGCGAGCGCAGCAAGGTTTCTTTACCATAGAGCGTGCCTGTCCGAGTTGTGGCGGCGCTGGCTCTGTCATTAAAGATCCCTGCAAGAAATGTCATGGCTCTGGTCAGGTTAAAACCAGTAAGACCCTAAAAGTCAAAATTCCACCTGGTGTGGAAACCGGACGGCGCGTTCGCCTGAGCGGTGAAGGTGAAGCCGGACTTCGCGGCGGGCCGCGCGGTGATCTTTATGTTATGATGAATGTGAGACCTCATAAGCTGTTCGAGCGTGAGGGTGCGCATCTTTATTGCCGCGTGCCGATAACCGTGACGCGCGCAGCGCTTGGCGGTGAGGTCGAAGTGCCAACCATTGAAGGTACACGCGCAAATGTCAAAGTGCCGGCAGGTACACAAACCGGACAGCAATTCCGCCTCAAGGGTAAAGGTATGAGTATTCTAAATTCCAATGCACGCGGGGATATGTATATCGAAATTTTTGTCGAGACCCCTGTGAATTTGAACAAGAAGCAGCAAGACCTTATGAAAGAACTGGATGAGAGCATGGGTAATGATCGCGCCGCGAGCAAGAACTCTCCGGAATCCAGTGGCTTTTTCAAAAAGATCAAAGAATTCTGGGATGATTTAAGCGAGTAAATGCGTTAAGCTCCGTTTTGTGAGATGAGGATATAATTTATTCGAGTCGATAGTCCTTTTGCTTTATTTTTGGACAAGGCATGAGCGACGTAGCGTATAAACATACGTCAGGAGCGAATAATGATCTCCGAAAGTAAATGATAAGGACTATAAAGGATATTTTGCATGAAGATCGGTGTTGTTGGTTGTAACGGACGCGTTGGTAAACTAATCGTTCAGGAATTACTTTCCGATAATTGGAAAGACAAAGGTCTTGAACTGGCTGGCGGTACGGCTCGTGATGCGTCTAATGCGCCTGCGGGGTGTAATGTTACTGACGATCCTGAGGACCTTTTCAAAAAATCTGATGTGGTGATTGATTTTACCTTGCCCGAAGGCACGCGCAAGCATGTGGAACTCGCAGCAACGCATCAAACACCGATTGTGATCGGCACAACAGGCTTAACACCGGAAGATGAGGAATTCCTCATACAAAAATCCAAAGAGGTTTGCATTGTTTACGCCGCAAATATGAGTGTTGGCGTCAATCTTTTGCTGGCTCTTGTGGAACAAGCCGCGCAGCGCCTTGAGGAAGAATGGGATATTGAAATCTTTGAAGCGCATCACAAATATAAGGTCGATGCGCCTTCCGGTACAGCGCTTGCACTAGGGAAATCTGCTGCGGCTGGACGCGGTAGTAATCTTGAGCTTTTAGCCGATTATGATCGCCATGGAAATATCGGCACACGTGAAAAGGGCAAGATCGGCTTTTCAGTCGCACGCGGCGGCGATGTGGTTGCCGAGCATACTGTCTTTTTCTATGGTGAAGGCGAGCGCCTAGAGCTATCTCATAAGGCCACAGATCGCAGCCTGTTTGCCAAAGGTTCTTTGCGGGCGGCACTATGGTGTAAAGATCAAAAGCCAGGCTTATATTCTATGCGCGACGTGCTTGATTTGTAAGATTTGCGCCCTCACGACCCAATAGATTGCGTTTTATATCCACACCCCAGCCATAATTGCCTAAGCCCCCTGATTTTTGCAGCACGCGGTGACATGGTACAATCAGCGACACAGGGTTTTCCCCCACAGCAGAGCCAACGGCACGCACGGCTTTTGGCTTACCGATATCATTGGCGATGTCCTGATAGGCGCATGTTTTCCCCTTCGGAATATTCAGCAAAGCTTGCCAGACAGATTTTTGGAATGGCGTGCCGTCCAGATCAAGCGGAATATCCGCCTCTTTGCCCTGCTCCCATTTCGCAATAATTTCTTTGGCAAACACCTGAATAGCCTCATCATCTTGTATAAAGCTGCTTTTTGCATAAAAGCCTTTCATACGGCTAAGGCCATCTCCTTTATAGCCCTGCACCATAAAGCCCAACCAACATAAGCCCTGATCGGTTTTACCAATGACCATCTTGCCGAATGGTGCTTCATAAAATCCGTATGTAATCTCTTTTTTTGACATGACTTGCCTCGCTGCGCTTGCTATTTCTAAGAGCATGACAAAAACCCAGAAGAAAACCAAGAAAAAATACGAGTCAAAATTAGCATCTGACGAGATTCATGACTTTTTTGCCAAGCTGCGGGAGATAAACCCCGCGCCCAAGAGTGATCTGGAATATACGAACCCGTTTACGTTGCTAGTTGCGGTTGTTCTCTCTGCGCAATCTACCGATGCTGGTGTGAATAAGGCCACAAAGGATTTATTCAAAACGACGGACACGCCGCAAAAGATGCTGGATCTGGGGATTGATCAACTCAAGGAGCATATCAAAACCATCGGACTTTATAATAACAAAGCCAAGAATGTTATTGCTCTGTCTGAGATTTTGGTGCGTGACTATGAAGGTGAAATTCCTGAAACCCGAGAAGAGCTGATGGCCTTGCCCGGTGTCGGACGCAAGACGGCCAATGTGGTTTTGAATGTTGCCTTTGGTCAGCCGACCATGGCGGTGGATACGCATATCTACCGCGTTTCCAACCGCACAGGCCTTGCCCCCGGTAAAAATCCCGATGAAGTGGAGCAACATTTGCTGCGCGTTGTGCCGGAGGAATTCGGTCTGCATGCGCATCACTGGCTTATTCTGCTCGGACGCTATACATGCAAAGCCAGAAAACCCGATTGCAGCATATGCCCCGTGATTGATATCTGTAAGTTTGACGAGAAGACAAGCTAACCTATAAATGCTTTTATCACATCAGCGCATTTTTCCGGCTTTGTCTGTAAGAGAAAATGTGGACCAGAGATTGTTTCAATTTCAATATCTTCAAAATATTTATTGAATTCCTCGGCTTTTGATTGAGGTACTAGCTGATCATTTTGCGCCTGTAAATATAATGCAGGGCAGAAAACTTTGTTGAGCTCTAAATCCATATCAGAAATAGCCTTCAATCTGGCTTTCAGGATATTTACAGGTACGCTGCGCACAGATTCTTCAAAGACGTTCAATGTTGAATCCTTGGCATCGAAACCAAAGCATAGCCATTTGTAGAAAAATTTTCTGAATGGTGCTGCCATAAATGCCTTTATAGGAACTGTTTTCGATATGTGTAAAAGCGCTATTTTGGGCTGCGATAAAAAAGTGGCGACAAAAATAACGCCTCTTAAATTGTTTAGGCTTTCCTGCGACAGCAAGACAGCGATAGGACCAGAAAAAGACTCGGCAATCAGAATAAAATCTTCATTCGGGAGTTCTTTTTTGATGTGCTTAGCCAGTGTTTCATAATCTTGTTTGCCAGTTTGAGGTAGAGGCAAAACCGTACATTCAAAACCATCTAAAAATGGCAAAAAGCTCGAAAAAAGCTTTCCTGTTCCATCCATTCCCGGCAAAAAAACCAGTTTCAATTGCTATACTCCTAAAAAAGCCGGATCACGTATAATCCGGCTTTTTAACTCTATAGGGCTAGGTTAGAGAAACTTTGTAATTAGTATTGCTGTGTATTCACTTTTGTGAACAAACCGCTTTCATTATTTGCTGCATCACGTTGTTGTGATGGCTTTTTAGCTCTTGGTGCAGATGGCTTTGCCATTGCAGAAGCTTCGGAACCCGCACGGTATTTATCAACGGACTTCTCGTCAACAGCAGACTTCATCGGTGTCATGCGACCATCAATGACGGCGCCTGCTTCAACTTCAAGCTCACGGTATGCGATAGAGCCTGTGATCACCGCAGATGAGTGCAATGTCAGACGACCGCTTACTGTGATGTCGCCCTCAAAGCGACCAGCGATCGTCGCTTCTTCGATTTCAACTGTGCCGTAGAATACACCGCTTTCGGCGACTTCAAGAATTTTTGCACCTTTAAGGGCTGCTTCGACTGTACCTTCAACAAGTAAATGGTCACAAGCCTCGATCTCACCGGACATGTTAATGCCGCGGCCAATTGTCAGGCAACGCTCACCGGCAGAAGCAATTGTTTCAGGGGCTTGTGGCGGCACATAAGAGCTTGTTGAACCATAGGCCGGGCGAGTTGATGAACGATTTGGTGTTTCTGCTTGTTGAGTCATACGTCTATATCCTGATTGTGTAGTGGTTTCGTTTCGTGGTTGGGAGTCTTCATTCTTATCTTCCGATAAGCTTTTGGCAATATCCCCCTCTTCTTTTTCAGGGGAATCCTGCGTATCTAATTCTTCTTGCTGGTTACGCATTGCGCTATATGGTGCGCGCAAAGGCTGTTCTCTCTTATAGACCCCTGTTGCAGGAGCCTGATCTTCTTTTTGGTCGCTTTCCTGGACTTCTGATTTCACACGATGAAACATCTTGCGCACACCTTTCCATAAGAGTTAATAATCACGCACATCCCTGCAAAAAAAGAACGTACGCATGAACTGATTTACTGTGTTGAATGATTAAAAAGCTATCATGGTATTTCATTTCCGGCAAGCACGGATTTGGTGTTTTCCCCAAAGAAAAAGGCATCATTTTGATTTCATTGGATTTTATTTTTTGCCCAGTTTCATTAGGTAAAATCCAATTCCTAGCTATGGAAAAACTCGTAAATTTTCTCTGCCAGAGGCCTTGAAATGCCCTCGACTTTTTCCAGATCATCTATGCCAGCTTCACTCACAGCTTTACCCGAACCGAAGTGTAATAGCAAAGCTTTCTTACGTTTTGCGCCTATGCCTTCAATGCCATCGAGCGGCGAGGCCACAATATCTTTCTTGCGCCTTGTCCGGTGCGCACCAATGGCAAAGCGGTGGGCTTCGTCGCGTAAATTCTGCAGGTAATGAAGCACAGGGTCATTGATCGGCAATTGGAACATCGCCCTGCCGTCCATAAAGAATTTCTCGCGGCCCGCATTGCGATCTACCCCCTTGGCGATAGCAACAAGTGTGAAGCGATCCAGCACACCCAAATCCTCCAGCACTTCCTTACAGGCATTAAATTGCCCCTGCCCGCCATCGATCAGGATAAGATCAGGCCAGAGGTCTTCGCGCGTATTTTCTGTGATCATGCGCTTGAACCGCCGGAGCATGACCTCGCGCATCATGCCATAATCATCGGACTCTTTGGCTTGTTTGATATTGAACTTGCGGTAGGCATTTTTGATAAAACCCTCTTCGCCTGCCACGACCATCCCGCCAACCATATTCGTGCCCGAGATATGGGAGTTATCATAGACCTCAATGCGGCTGGGTGGCTCGTCCATTTCAAAAATTTCTGCCACGCCATCAAGAATTTTAGCTTGGGATATCGCCGCCGCCATATGGCGCTGGAGAGCTTCGCGAGCATTACGGGCCACAAAATCGATCAGGCGCTTTCTCTGGCCGCGCTGCGGCGTTTGTATGGTGACTTTATGCTTCACCATATCCTCCAGAGCTTCTTCGAGCAATTCGGCTTCGTCTAGCTTGTGACTGATCAGGATATGTTTGGGCACAGGCCTGGCTTGATAGAATTGCGCAAGGAAGGCCGAGAGGATTGCGCTCTCTTCTTCGGCAGCGTCATGGCGCGGAAAGTAAGATTTATTCCCCAGATTACGGCCGGAGCGAAAGAAAAATATCTGCACGCAGCTGCGCCCCTTTTCCTGTACGAGTGCTATGATATCGACATCACCAATATCCACATTGATGTCCTGACGCGCTTGAATGCCTGTCAGAGCACGGATACGGTCCCGATAGAGGGCGGCTTCCTCATATTCCATTTTTGCACTGGCCTCTTCCATGGCTTTGCTCAGGCGTTCCTGCACCGCGCGGGATTTACCGTCCATAAATTCCTTTGCACCTTGCACTTGCCCAGCATATTCAGCCGCAGAGACTTTACCGACACAAGGCGCGGTGCAACGTTTGATATGGTATTGCAAACACGGTCTCTCGCGCTGGGCGAAGTAGCTGTCGCTACAATTCCTGAGCAAAAAGGCGCGCTGAAGCACAGAGATTGTCCGATTGACGTCACCTGCACTCGCGAAGGGGCCGTAATAGATGCCGTCTTTTTTTTGCTTTCCCCTATGTTTGAGGATTTGCGGATAATCATGATCATCGCGCAGCAAGATATAGGGAAAAGATTTATTATCGCGCAGCAAGATATTATAGCGCGGCTGGTGTTTTTTGATCAGGTTGGATTCCAGCAATAAAGCCTCGGCCTCGGTATGGGTGTTGATAAATTCCATTGAGGCCGTCTGCGCGACCATTCTTTGCAGGCGGATTGGCAACGCGCCAAAATTTGTATAAGAGACCACACGTTTTTTTAAGGACTTAGCCTTCCCGACGTATAAAACCTCGCCATCTTTTGCGATCATGCGGTATACACCAGGTGTCAACGGCAAGGTCTTTACCGCCGCCTTAATGACCTCAACGCCATCACGAATAGAGGTTTCCTGATCTGATGTTTTTCCGGAATTTGTCATGGCAGGAATCTAGCTGCCAGCGTATTTTTTAGCAAGAGCACCAACCACCGAGACAATACAAAAGCACCAAAATGCAAGATTTTATCAACCTAAAGTATATATACAAAAGCTTATATTAAAAAAATCTTATTTAATATTATTAATATATAACAATGACTTAAATAGACACCCTTCAAGTTCGTGTAAATTTTTTTATTGACAAGTCGATTGAAAAATATGTCAAATACCGCTATTCATAATTGTGTGTGAGGGAGTAAACTATGAATATAACAAGCCTAAAATCCTATAAAACCGGAAAGACCATTTTTTCAGGTCCATATGCAGATATCGTTGCTTGTCTGGAAGATGCTGTGCAGAAAAGAATTAATCTGGAATATGTTGATCTGAGCCATCAAAACCTTAGTAATGCCAATCTGGATGAGGCGCATATGCCTTATGCGGATTTTACAGGTTGCAATCTGAGCGGCGTAAATTTATCCGAAAGCAATTTACGTATGAGCAAATTTCAACATGCGTGCTTGTATAATAGCTATTTTTGTTATTCGGATTTATACGGGTGTGATTTTATCAATACGGATTTTGGTGCCACCAATATTGTTGGCGCGGATATGCAATGCTGTAAGTTTTCAACGCTATCCTGTTTTTCACTGGATTTTGTGGATGTGGGATCTTTGGCAGGCAGTCAGTTTCATCACGTCAATGGCAATATCTATCCGATGTCAAACTCACCTATTGTTATTAAGGGTATCTTCAACACGCCGATTGTGATCATGGATTCCGTTGTCCAGATCGGCAGGAATACCTTTCCACGCAATGATATTCCGGTCACAAAATTGCTGGGGCATATTGCAGCAGTACCGGTGGATATCAAAACAGTATCGTGATTAATTGTAAATAATGTGCCATTTCGCCAAAGCCATATTGACCACACCGCTCATTCCCTTTAAGACATATCAAGTGTTTTAAGCGGGCGTGGCGGAATGGTAGACGCTGCGGACTTAAAATCCGTTGACCTTACGGTCGTGGGGGTTCAAGTCCCCCCGCCCGCACCAAGTACCAAAAGCAAGTATAGTTAACTGTTAAATATTTATTCCGCAGCTTCCTTTTCAGTAACGCCCTGTCTGGCCTTTTCCTGAACTTTTTTGGCTTGTGCTTTCTGGCGTTTATGGCGCTCCTCTTTGCGGATTTCGTCTAATGCTTTGACCATGACATTGAAGTGCGGCAGCAAGACATCTTCGTATTTTTCTTTTCGGGCTTCATCCATATCCCGCAATAAGTGATCAACAATCTCGCGGGCCTGCATGTCGGTTTCGCGCTCTCGCAGCATATTTTCGACTTTATCTTGTTGCAGATTACTAAGCTTGTCTGCCAGATGCGTAACAACCTTTGATAATTGTGGGTCCATACGGCTCATTTTTTTCTGGAAATCGTGACGCGTGATTCTTATCAAGGTTACGTCATCATAAGCTTCGTAATTAAAGGCCAGTTTCTCATCCAAAAACAGATTACCCTCGGCAATGATATCGCCAGATTTGAAATCGGATAAGTTAATCCTTCTGTTATTTCGTATGATATAAGAGCGAACTGTACCACTTTGTACGATGTAGGAATCTGTAGAATCCGTATTTTCGTGCAAAAATGTCTGGCCTTTGTGATACACTACCCTTTCAAATACATCTGATCCCATAAATCCACCTCTTGTGTTGTAAAACTCCCCCATATATATTTTACATAAAATTTATATAATATTTGATTAATCTAATATGCTGCAATGCATATATTTTTGGGCTTTCGCAATCCTGTTGTTTGATTAGAATAAGCACTTACGAATCACCCCATAAATCAAAGGAGCCTGCTAATAATGTCGGATAATATTGCTGTTATGCCTGTACCAGAGCAAAATGAAGAAACACAACAAACTGACGAGACTAAAGATGTTGGCGGTGTGGCCGGACAGCGCTTAAAATCCTTTATTGAGCGTGTTGAACGTCTGGAAAGTGAAAAAGCGGCCTTGATGGAAGATATCAAAGAAGTTTATGCCGAAGCCAAGGGCGTTGGTTTTGACGTCAAAACCATGCGTAAATTGATTTCTTTGCGCAAAATGGAAACAGAAAAGCGCCGCGAAGCCGAAGATCTTCTCGACCTTTATAAGTCTGCTATCGGGATGGCGGATTAGAGATAATAAGAAAAGGCGTTTTTTGTAGATAAACGCCTTTTCCCTTCTGGGACATCAGAATTAGTACGAAAACGTGACGTCAAAGTTAGCTGTATGTGTTGTGTCAGCTGGCGTAGCGGTAATGGCAATAATTCCACCAAATGTCACAGCTTCATCCGTCGCCGCGACCAATGTTGTCACTGTACCTGTGTCAGTATCGCCATCTAGCGCATTGTTTCCATCATTAGCTGTTCTGTAGTCTGTGTCTGTTAGTGATAATGCAGGACTAACGAAATCCGAAGAAGCAGAACGTGTAATTGTCAAAGTCGCAGGCGCAGGTGTCTGGACGTTTACAACGCCTTCCGTTGCAGCCGCTGTAATATTAATTACC
>MDTC01198396.1_pt1 | contig 72547 bp, 65 predicted proteins | sample 811181 | NCBI WGS metagenome assembly MDTC01 (sample SAMN05326644, study PRJNA326480) | marine metagenome | isolation source: seawater | place: Pacific Ocean: North | collected 2011
CCGGAGAGCTTTCCCTAGCTTTCCTGGGGGATGATGAACTGGCTTCCATCCACGCGGATTTCTTGGCAGATCCTTCCCACACAGACGTCATCACTTTTCCGGGCGAGGCATCCGATGGTCTTGCCGGTGAAATCTGCGTTTCCGTAGAGCGAGCCGAAATGGAAGCCGTGGCCCGAAATGAACCCTTTGAGCGTGAGCTCACTCTCTATCTCGTGCACGGTTGGTTACACCTTGTCGGCTTCGACGATATAGAAGACACAGATCGTGTACTCATGCGAGAAGCCGAACGGACATCCATGGGGGCTATCGAAAAAGCAGGCCTTATTCCCGATTTTCGACTCGCCCCGAAGTCACTTGCCCAATAGTCATTCGGATCACTTTCGTTTCCTTCGATGTTCAAGAAATTCCGCAACGCCTTCCTCACGGGGCTTCTCATATTCCTGCCTTTGGGCACGACGATCTTCGTGCTCAATTTCTTGCTCGATATGTTTGAGGCACCCGCAATGCGTTTTGCCTTTGAGATGGGTCTTAAGGAAGAGAGCTTCTTCTTCGGCTTGCAGACTTTGCTGGCTGTGGTCGGGCTACTCGTCGGGGTTCTTGCTCTCACTTCTCTTGGTTTTCTTTCCAATTACGTATTAGGCAAATTTTTCATTAATTCTGCCGAGAGAATATTGGACCGAGTGCCTTTCGTTAGCACCGTTTATCGAACGGTGAAGCAAATCGTCGATACCTTCGGAAAAGAAAATCGAGCTGTTTTCAACCAAGTTGTAATGGTCGAGTATCCCCGCCAAGGCTGCTACACGATTGGTTTTTTGACAAACGATGCCGAGGGTGAGACCGAAGCTGTGATAGGACGCCAGTTGACCACGGTTTTCGTCCCTACCACTCCCAACCCCACCAGCGGCTTCCTTCTGTTCGTTCCCAGAGAAGAAGTCTTTGCTATGGACATGTCCTTGGGTGAGGGCATGAAGCTGTTGATTTCTGGCGGTGCGGTCATTCCCGAATACGACGCAAAGAAGGTGAAGAAAAAGGCGCAAAGTTCCTCCAAGCGTTCTTCCACCAAGTCCTTACCTAAAGCTTCCCCTAAAAAAACAGCTATTAATCCGCCTCGTTCGCGAACGCGTAAAACCTAATTGTCTCCTCCTGAATGGTCGCGCCCACCCGTACCCTGCAAGGAATTGTTCTCAGTAGGGAGGAAAGCGGGGAAGGTAGCCTCCGCATTCGCGTCTTCTCCTCCGAAGAAGGCCTCGTGCTCGTATACAAGCGTTTAGCTTCCAAGCGGGCGTCTGGCTCTTTGCCGGACCTATTCGACGAGGTCGAATTACGACTCAGTCGCCCACGAAGCGGAGGTGATTCGGTATCCTTCGCTTCCGAGTGGCGACCGCTTCATCGTCGCCCCGAGTTAGCTCGTGGTCAGCTTCGCCTGGAGACGGCTTCTGCTCTTTCATTGCTTTATCAGAGAAACGGCGCTCATCTCGCCGAACCGGCTCCGGCCGCCAAGCTCCTCGCGAACGCTCTGGATTCTCTTGTGGCAGGATATTCGCCTGACGCCGTGCATCTTAAAGCCCTTTACCGATTTGCTCGGGTCGAGGGTTACCCCGTAAAAGAGGACTGGTGGCAATCCTTACCCCTTGAACAGCGGCAGGCTGCTGTCGAAACCCTGAACGTTCCCTTGAGGAAGCTTGTCCAAGATGAGTGTGCTACTGCTGAAATACTCGAATCACTCCGACTATGGCTCAACGCGGAGACCGAATTGCGTTGCTGATGTTTCTTCGTCCTACGATCTTGCCAAAACTTGGCTCCTGAACTATTCAAAATCCTTAATATGGGTATTTATCGTAAGGAAATCTTAATGCAATCCTCAGGAAAGGGGACTTACGAAATCACCGGCGAGGTTTCTGAAGCCGTGCGCGAATCGGGGCTTGCTGATGGACTTGCTTCGGTATTTGTACGTCACACCAGCTGCAGCCTCGTTCTCATGGAAAATGCCGACCCAACGGCTAGGAGAGATCTCGAACGCTTTATGGACGATTTGGTGCCCGACGACTATCCTCACTTCGTTCATACCTACGAAGGGCCGGACGATATGCCCTCTCACATTAAGATGGCCCTAACTCGTTCGAGTGAAACCATTCCATTTGCCAACAGGCGGCTCCTTCTTGGAACTTGGCAAGGGATTTTTCTTTGGGAACATCGCTTAGCGCCTCACTCAAGAAAAATCACTCTCTCCTGCGTTGGCGAATGAAAATACGCTTACTAACGATTCCACTCGTCGCTGCTATCGGGGCCACCTTCTCTTTTTGGATGGGCTGCGGTTCGTCAAGTCTACCCGACATCGAGGAAAACGATAGCGCCTACGATCGTGGGCGAGGACATCTTCGCCAAGGGAACGAGGAAGAAGCTCTCGACGAATTTCTCTCTGTCACGCGAAGGATCGTCCAGTCTCCTCAGTCCCATATCGAGGTGGGACGCCTCCTCATGAAGCTGGATAATCGCCGAGACCCCGTGTCTGCCATTTACCACTACCGTCGTTTTCTTCAACTCTCTCCTGACTCCAAGGAAGCGGCCACAGTGGAACAGCTTATTGTCACTGCAGAACGGGAAATTATTCGCAAACTGCCCGGTGAACCTTACGTCGAACATCTCGAAGCCCTTCGGCTGAGGGAGGAAAACAGTCGTCTCAAACGCGAATTAGCCGATATGCGCGTTCGCCTTGGTTTGCCTCTTGATACTGCGGACGCCCTGCTTCCTCTTTCCACTGATCCCAGACCCTCGTCCCCGCCTGCCGGTCCCTCTGCTCTCGAGATACTGCCCGAGCCTTCCATCGCTCGCACTCATATCGTCCAGCAAGGCGACAGCCTTTACGCAATCAGTAGAAAGTTTTATGGCGACTCCGCTCATATCGATCTCATTTACAACGCAAATCGAGATGTCTTGATAAACAAACGCAGTCTCAAGATCGGGCAGAAACTTCGTATCCCGCCCCGTCCCGCTCCTTGAACCGAGGTTCGGAGGCACCAGGCATGGCCTACTTCGACAACAACGCGACCACTCGTCCTTGCGAGGGTGCGCTAGTCAGCTATTCAAAGGCGCTTTCTGGGGATTGGCGAAACCCTTCCGCGCCTTCTTCGGCCGCCACTCGCGTCAGGGCGAAACTGGACCTTGCTCGGGAACAGTTGGCTACTTGTCTTGGGGTATCCCCCGACACGGTTTCCTTCACTTCCGGCGCCACCGAGTCCAATAACGCAGTTTTTTCTTATATCTCTCGTCATGCTTCTTCTGATTCCCGAGTTTTGCTTTCTCCCGTCGAGCATCCGAGTGTTCGCGAGGCGGCTCGCCGCTATTTTCCCGGTCGAGTGGATGAGCTTGCTGTCGGTGGCTCAGAGATCGTCGACCCTTCCATTCTTGCTCCTGCACTCGATGCGACTGAAGTCGCTCTCGTTTCAGTCATGGCGGCGAATAACGAGACGGGTGTTATCCAACCATGGGAACAGATCGCCGAAATTTGCAGAGTTCATGGTGTTCCCTTTCACTGCGACGCTACCCAGTGGCTGGGAAAACTTCCCTCGGGTGAATTCGATGCCTGTGATTACCTTTCCGCTAGTGCCCACAAATTTGGAGGTGTAAAAGGCGTGGGGATTCTCAAGGCTCCCGCCGAAGTAAGCTTCATCGTGGGAGGAGAGCAGGAGGTCGGTCGGCGAGCCGGAACTGAAAACTTCCCGGGAGTCGCTGCTATGCTGGCTGCCTTGGAGGAAGCCTATTCCTTTGGCAAAGCGCCTATCCTTGAGCAAGCTCGCAACGCGTTTGAGGAATCCCTCCGAGCATCCATCCCCGGTGTCGAGGTCCTCGGAGAAAATCTATCCCGCCTTTGGAATGTCTCCGCCCTTCTCATGCCGAGATTCGAGAATCTCCGCTGGGTCGGGAAGTTGGAGAAAATGGGGCACGAGGTGTCCACAGGCTCTGCTTGCGCCACCGGCCAGGATGGTCCATCTCACGTTTCGGTGGCAATGGGCTTTTCTTCCGAGCAAGCCCGGAGGGTTGTAAGAGTTAGCGGTTCTCGCGAAACTACGCCCGCCGAGTGGTCCAGTCTTGCCGATGCTTTTCGTCTCGCTTACGCCGAGCTCCAAGCCGATTCGTCTTCCTACGAGGTCGTTTCTATCTAGCCTCCCCGTGCGCCTTCTCGCCCTTAACTTGGAGAACTTCCGCAATGTGAAAGTTGCGAGCTTGAGCTTTTCGGGTCAGCGAACCTTTTTCTTGGGACCCAACGGGCAGGGAAAGACAAACCTACTCGAGGCCATTGCCTTTGCGGGCGTTCTTCGCTCCTTTCGGTTTGGCGGTACCGAGAGCCTCGTCAGGCACGACTCTTCCGAAGCCAGTCTTTTTCACCGATTTCAAGACGAGGGCGACAACGAGAGTGAAGTTCTCCTGCGTCTCGATTCAAAGGGGGCCAAACGCGTCGAGCTGGATGGGGGGCGGATTACGCGTTTGGGTGATTATGTCGGCAGATTCCCCTCTGTCGTTCTTTCTTCTCGGGATTTCAGGCTCGTCCGCGATGGGCCCGCCGAACGGCGTCGCTGGCTCGACGTCACTCTGTCGACGTCCTCCTCCATTTACTTCGAGACTTTGCGAAACTACCACCGCTGCCTTCGTGAGCGCAATGCCCTCCTCAAGCGTGGCGGCGGGGATGCCGAACTGGATGCCTTCGAGGCTGCCCTCATCCCCGCTGCCGTTGAGCTCACTCGCTTGCGTCGCGAGGCATTGCCCGAGCTGACCGTCCTCTTGGCCGAGCGTTACGCCACCATCTCCTCAAGCCGCGAGGAAGCCTCCCTCGGCTACAAGCCAGACCTGGAGGAAGCCGACCATGCCGCCATCGCCGATCGATACCTTGCAGGACGCGAACGGGATCGCATCCTCGGGTCCACTCCAAGGGGACCGCACCGCGACGATTTTCGATTCTTGCTAGATTCTCGGAATGCCCGCCACCTCGCTTCCGAGGGGCAGCAACGCGGACTTGTACTCGCCTTGCGATTGGCGGAGTTTTCTTTCCTTCGTAAGATTTGCGGAACGATCCCCATCTTACTCGTCGACGATGCCCTCGGAGAACTCGATGCCGAGCGAAAGGCCAACTTCCACAAACTGCTTCCCGACGACGCCCAGGTCTTCGCCACCGGAACCGTTCACCCGGCGGAATCCGGCGATCCTGAGGCATGGGAAGTCTTTATTGTTAACGCCGGAACCTTTGAGCTTTCCTGAACTCTGCCCGCTCTCTCATGGAATCGCTTACCGTCGCTCACTGGTCTCTTCTCGCTTTTGGTGCCCTCATAATGGGTATGAGTAAGGGCGGTCTCCCCGGTGCGGGAAACCTTACCGTAGCCATCTACGCTCTCGTGCTCGAGGATGCCTTGGGCTTGGCCGGCGTGCCTCTTTCCGTGGGTTTGCTCTTGCCCGTACTCATATCGGCTGACGTCACCGCCACCATCGTCTACCGTCGCCATGCCGAATGGAAGTTCATCGCCCGTCTTCTTCCCTTTTTCATCATCGGAATCCTTGTCGGGTGGAAGGTGTTCGGTTTCTTTCAGGCAAACGACGAGAGGGTGTCCCTCTTAAAGGTTCTCATCGGTCTCATCCTTCTTGCTATGACTGTCATGCACTTCACCATGAAGTGGCGGCGAAATCGCAAGGGAGACTTGGAAGGCGAACAAAGCTCCCGAACTTCACTCGCATTCGGGGCCTTTCTCGGCTTGCTCGGGGGAGTCGCCACCATGCTTGCCAATGCTGCTGGGCCCGTGGCTCAGTTATACCTTTTGGCCATGGCTTTACCAAAGTACGCCTTCATTGGTACATCCGCCTGGTTGTTTCTCATCGTGAATGTGTCAAAGGTTCCCTTTATGATCGATCTGGAGATCATCACCCTCGAGTCAATGTCCGTTAGTTGGTGGATGTTCATTCCCGCCGTGATCGGGGCCGCGATCGCCCCTCTAGTCGTTCGTCGCATAAACCAGAAGCTTTTCGAGGGATTGGTCTGGTTCTTTATTGTCCTCGCCGGACTCCGTATGGTGTTTTAGCTTTTTTTTATGGCAAGAAGCTCGCGAAAACTTTGGGCCGAACATTTGGCGGGAAAGGGTAGGGAGGTTACCGCGATCGATCCCAAGGCTCTTCTCAAAAAGGTTCCCTATTCGGGACGTGTCCTAGGCGTCGATCCGAGTCTCCGAGGCATGGGCTTGGCGGTTGTCGAGTTTGAGCCCAAACGCCCTCATCGCCTTCTCGATTCGCTTACCCTAAAGCTAAAGCCCAAGGTCCCCTTCGTCGGTTGCCTCGGCGAGATTCACAAGGCGGTCGCAGACATGGCGCAAAAATGGAACCCTCGCCACCTTTCCTGCGAGGAGACTATCTACGTAAACAACTTCAAGACCGCCCAAATCATGGGGGCCGCTCGTGGTTCCGCGCTTTCCGCCGCCGCCATTCGAGGACTTCCCGTTTTTGAATACGCTCCCCTACGGATCAAGCAAGCCGTGGTCGGCTTCGGTCGGGCGAGCAAGGAGCAGCTTGCCCGCACCATGGCTCAGATGCTTCAGCTGCCCGAGCCTTTGCCCTACGACGAGTCCGACGCCGCGGCTACAGCCCTGTGCCATGCCTTTACTTGGATCCCGGACTGAGAGGCCTTCTCTTTCAGGGGGTCACAAATAAACTGGAGGGCAGCAGAGGTCTCACCTTGTCCGAGCATGCAAGCAGCTTCACGGTCACTGATACCTCGTTCTTCACTTGATCAAGCATACCTCCTGGATTAATTCCGAATTCCCCACGCAAGATGGAAAGCGTCGCTTGCACCTCCAACAAATCTCCCGCTCGTCCGTCCAGGCTTCTTCGTCCCGCTCGTTGGTACCGAAACACTGCAGGCAGAAGCATCTCCTTCGCCTTCCCCTTCAATGTGAGCGTGCCCACGATGTCACCTCGTATTTCTTTGCGCCCCCAACGCAAGTTTTGAATGCCCTTAAAGGCAAAGGTGATCCGGGGGAAACGCCCGGTGTCGAGCCATGTCGAAGAGTTGACCACTGCTTGCGATTTACCGTGAAAAAGCCTTATGCCGCGGGCATCGATGGAAACCCTTCCTCGGGCAGTTTCGAGCCGCTCCATCGGGAACTCCATCGTCCCTCCGGCTCCGCGAATTTCCCCCTTTAGCTGTCCGTTTCCAAAAGAGGTATTGATACTTACCTTTATCGTATTGAACTGGTCGGGAGTGCGAAAGTCGAAAGTCATGCCGAAGGCGTTCGCCCCGCCCAGTGCGACAACCAAGAACAATCTGAAAACTCTACTCGTCATCTCCTTTCATCCTGTTCAATCCGGCAGTGCAAGTCGAGTGCGAACACTCCTCTCGGATCCTTACCGAATTTTGCATTTCCGATATCCCCACGATTCGTTATCCGGCACTTGTGTTAGATCACAAAAAAACTTAATTTCCGTTTGACCCCTCTTACGCACAGGCTCAAAATTGTTTCATTCTACTTTAATCTATGTATAAAAAAGTTCATTCCCTTTACGCTTTACTGTCTCTTTTCCCTTTTGGCCTCTCTGCCGCCACCTCTTCGGCGGGTGGGGTCGTGAACGAAGCCGTAATCGGAGCACCCTTCTACGGGTTCACTTCCGACGCCTCTGGCGCCGTGGCCAACGCCGTGGGCCCCACCGCAGATTTTATTCAGCCCATGCGCCTCATCGCTCGTTCGGGCGATTCCAAGGTCAACGCCGGGTCCGCCACCCAGCTGGCGAGCAGCCTCCTCTTGGACGACGGCACCGTCACCAACCTTCCCTCCGAGGAAGTCGCCTGGGCCGTGGACGCCGCCCTCGCCACTGTTTCTCAGTCAGGTCTACTAACCGCCAAGCAAGTTACCGAACGCGTGCGGGTCAAGGTCACCGCCACAGCCGAAGGTATTACCGCCGAGGTGCGCGTTCGCCTCGAGCCCCACACCGCAGCGGTTCCCGCGGGCCCTGCATCTTCACTTGTCGCAGGTTCCGTCGACGTCCCGAACGCCCCGGGATGGAAAAAATCCCCTTGGTTCGGTTCCTTCTACGCTACCGAAAACAACTGGCTCCATCACTCTGATCTAGGCTGGCTGTTCGTTCAGGAAGCTGGCGACGGTTCTCTCTGGACTTGGGACAATGACCACCAGTGGCTCTGGACCGGTAAAGGCGTCTATCCCCACCTTTACCGTGCCAAGGATTCCACGTGGCTCTACTTCATGTTGCAAGCGCGACCCAAAAAGGTTTTCTACAACCATACCACCAAGCGGCTCGAAACCTCCCAGCCTTAACCAGCGATTCTCAAACCGCCGCCGAGGTGCAGGCCCTGTATCAGTCGGGGCAGTAGGCGAGGGGCAATTCCCCGCTCACCGGGTATTCGGGACTTTGGAGCCAGCAGCGACAACAGCGAGGCAAGATTGCCTACAGCGCCAGCATGGCGTCGCCGTAGGAGTAGAAGCGGTAGTCGTTGTCGAGAGCTTGGGCGTAGAGATCCTTTAGTAGATCGAGACCGTCATTCCCTTCGTTTTGCAGGAATGCGGCGACAAGACAGAGCAGGGTGCTTCCGGGCAGGTGGAAATTGGTCAGGAGGGCGTCCACTCCTAAAAAGGAGTAGGGCGGGCGTATGAAGAGATCGGCCTCGGCTAGGGTGGAGGCTTCCAGATCGGCGTCTTCGCCTTGGACGAGATGATGCTCGATCGCCCGCACGGTGGTTGTGCCCACCGCGAGGCGGGGTGGGCCGGGTTCGCGCAGGGCGGCCTTGGCAGCTGGCGGGAGGAGATAGGCTTCTCCGTGCATGGGATGATCGTCCACGCGTTCGGTTTCGATGGGGCGGAAGGTGCCGAGGCCTACGGAGAGGGTGAGGTCGTGCATGGGGTGTCCGCGCCTTTCCAGTTGCTCCAATAATTCCGGGGTGAAGTGAAGGCCTGCGGTGGGAGCGGCCACGGCGGTACGCTTGGCATCGTCGGCGTACACCGTTTGGTAGCGTTCGGCATCCGCGGTGTTTGCGGGTCGCTTTACATAAGGGGGCAGGGGGAGGGAGCCTATGCGATCGGCGAGTGCGGGAAGGTCGGGATCGTTCGGGTGGACGAAGTTCACCAGATATTCCCCAGAGGGGAGTGCCTCAAGTACCGTGGCCTCGTATTCTCCGTGCATGGAAAAGGCGCCGGCCTTGGCGGTCTTGGCCCCCGGTTTGAGGAGGCATCGCCAAGTGTCGAGACTGGCTTCGTCTGGTCGCAACAGCAGGCACTCCACCTTGCCGCCCGTGTCGCGTTGTCCCGGGAGACGGGCGTTGAGTACGGATACGTCGTTGCGGAATATGCGGGCTCCCGTGGGGAGGAGTTCGGGGAGTTCGCGAAAGCGGTGGTGAGAAGTTTCTCCGGTGTCTCGGTTGTAGACGAGCAGTCGGGATTCGTCTCGCTTGTCGGTGGGTGCCTGAGCGATTCGTTCCGGAGGGAGTTCGTAGTGAAGTTCGGATGTGAGCATCGGGAAGATAGGAAAAGCGCATCGACAAGAAGCTCACAATCCCGATATTCTTTTATCTTCGATTAATACCTTCTGCAAATTATGAGCGAAAACGAAAATTTGGATATCGTGCAACCGCCTGAGACCGCTTCGACTGGCGCTCACGTTAGCAATATGGAGCAGTACCATGAGCTTTACGAAAGGAGCTCCTCTGATCCCGAGGGGTTTTGGGCCGAAGTGGCGGATGGATTCCATTGGTACAAGAAATGGGACTCCGTGCGGAGCTACAATTACGACATGAATGCCGGACCGATCGAGCTTCGCTGGTTCGAGGGCGGACGCACCAACGTGTGCCACAACTGCCTCGACAGGCACTTGGAGGCACGTGGCGATAAGACGGCCGTGATCTGGGAGGGCAACGAGCCGGGCGAGGACGCCACCTTCACTTATCGACAACTGCACGAGCAGGTGTGCCGTTTCGCCAACGTCCTGAAGGCCCGTGGGGTGAAGAAGGGTGACCGAGTTTCCATTTACATGCCGATGGTTCCCGAAGCGGCCGTGGCGATGCTCGCATGCGCCCGGATCGGCGCCGTGCACTCGATCGTGTTCGGCGGGTTTTCCGCGGAGGCCTTGGCCGATCGCATAGCCGACTCCACTTGCAAGACCTTGATCACCGCCAATGGAACCTTCCGCGGGGCCAAGGCGATACCGATGAAGCCGAACGCCGATCGGGCCATGGCTTCCGCCTCCGAGGCGATGGGCGAGAACGTGGAAACCTGCATCGTGGTGAAGCGGGTGTCGGATGATTCTGGCATCGAATGCGAGATGCAGGACGGTCGCGATCTCTGGTGGCACGAGGCGGTGGCCGATGCCTACACCGATTGCCCATGCGAGGAAATGGATGCGGAAGACCCGCTCTTCATCCTCTATACCTCGGGCTCCACGGGGCAGCCGAAGGGCGTACTCCACACCACGGGCGGTTACATGGTGTACGCCGCGACCACCCACAAGTACGTCTTCGACTACCGAGAGGATGACGTCTACTTTTGCGCCGCCGACATCGGCTGGGTTACGGGGCATACTTATATCGTCTACGGTCCTTTGGCCAATGGAGCCACCACCACGATGTTCGAGAGCATCCCGACCTATCCGAATCCCGATCGCTACTGGCAGGTGATCGAGAAGTGGAAGGTGAACCAGTTTTACACCGCTCCCACCGCTATCCGGGCGATTGCCGCAGCAGGCGAGGAATGGCCCGCGAAGTATGATATGACCAGCCTTCGGGTATTGGGCAGTGTTGGCGAACCGATAAACCCCGAGGCATGGAGATGGTACCATCGCAACGCAGGGAAGGATCGCTGCCCAATCGTGGACACCTGGTGGCAAACGGAGACTGGGGGCATTCTGATCACTCCTTTGCCGGGTTGCACCCCGCTGAAGCCCGGTTCGGCCGCTTTCCCCTTCTTCGGTATTAAGCCCGTGATCCTCGACCCGCAGTCGGGCAAGGAACTGGAGGGCAACGGCGTGAGCGGCGTGCTCGCGATGAAGGAGCCGTGGCCGGGGCAGATGCGCACGGTGTACGGAGACCACGAGCGCTTCGAGAAAACCTATTTCCAGCAGTATAAGGGGTACTATTTTACTGGCGACGGATGTCGACGCGACCAGGACGGCTATTACTGGATCACGGGCCGGGTGGACGACGTCATAAACGTTTCCGGCCACCGCATGGGCACGGCCGAGGTGGAAAGCGCCTTGGTGGCCCATGAGAACGTCGCCGAGGCCGCCGTGGTCGGGTTTCCTCACGAAGTGAAGGGGGAGGGCATTTACGCCTACGTCACACTGAACGCAGGAGTCGAGTACTCCGAGGAACTGCGAGCCGTGTTGCGGCAGCAGGTTCGAACAGTGATCGGGCCGATCGCTACGCCCGACGTCATTCATTGGGCTCCGGCCCTGCCGAAGACGCGTTCAGGTAAGATTATGAGACGTGTCCTGCGTAAGATTTCAACGGGAGAAATCGATCAAATCGGGGACACCTCGACTCTGGCTGATCCTTCTGTGGTTCAGGAACTTATCGACAACAAGTGAAGTTGATCCGCAAGGAACTCGCTCGCCATTTTCCGGAAATTTCCCACAATGAAGTCTTTTCGATTAGGTTAAGGGATTTGATTGCATGAAGATTTACTTAAACGGCAAATTCGTCGACAAGGAGAACGCAAAGGTTTCGGTCTTTGACCATGGTCTGTTGTATGGTGACGGGGTTTTCGAGGGCATTCGCCTGTATTCCGGATGCGTATTCAAGCTCGATGAGCACCTGGAACGTCTTGAATTTTCCGCCAAGGCGATCCTGCTCGATCTGCCGATGAGTCGCGAGGAACTGGCCGAAGCCGTATGCGAATGTTGTAGGCAAAACGATCTGCAGGATGGTTACGTCCGTTTGGTGGTCACGCGTGGTCCGGGGCATCTCGGTTTGTCTCCGGACGGTTGCGGACCTGCCGGGGTAATCATTATCGCAGACAATATTCAGCTATATCCGGAGGTACTGTACGAGACGGGCTTGAAGATAATCACCGTGCCTACGCGTCGGATAAATGCGGCCGCCTTGCCCCCTGCGGTGAAGAGCCTGAACTATCTGAACAACATTCTCGCGAAGATCGAGGCCAAGAAGGTGGGCTTTCAGGAAGCTTTGATGCTCAACGACAAAGGCGAAGTCGCCGAATGTACGGGAGACAATGTTTTCGTTTATTCCAAAGGCGTTTTGTATACGCCTCCGCTTGACTCGGGCTCCCTCCGAGGTATAACCCGTGGAACTGTTATGGATATTGCCGAGGAGCTAAATGTGGAACTGCGAGAGCAGGCCTTGACCCGATACGATTTATGGACTGCGGATGAATGTTTTCTGACCGGTACTGCAGCTGAGGTCATCCCTTGTGTCGAGGTCGACCATCGGGCGGTAGGTTCGGGGCAACCCGGAGAAATCAGCAAGCGGTTCATCTCTCGTTTTCGAGAAAAGGTGACTAGAGTCGGTCGAATGATCTAACCCCATGCACTTCTTTCTAACTTGGTTTTTCCTTAAAGTCGCTTTTTGGCGCATTTAGTGCGTTGTGAAATAAGAAGTTTTCGAGTAAATTGATTTTAGTAACCAACAATTTTAAAAACGTTTAGTCTCAATCATCATGTCGGAGTCCATGAAATGTCATAGTTGCGAGAAGCCCGCTACCGTGCATCTTACTCAGATTCTCAACAATCAGATGCACAAGATCGACTTGTGCGAGGAATGCGCTCAGAAGAAGGGTGTGACCAACACGGGTGACTTTTCCATGGGTGGATTGATGGATACCGCGGGTATGGAGGCGACCTCCTCCTCGAGCGACCTCGTTTGCGAGAGTTGTGGGCTTACCCATCAGGAATTTAAAAAGGCCGGGCGTTTTGGTTGTTCGGCTTGTTATGAGGCTTTTAGAGCAGTTCTAAATCCTATGCTAGACGGGATGCATGCTGGCACTCGTCATGTCGGTAAGGTTCCCAAGGGATTGGTCGCCACTGTTAAGAAAAGTCGCAAGCGAGCGAACGAACAGGAGTCCGCCGCCAAATTACAGGAAAAGATCTTGAGTCTGGAAGCGGACCTTCAGAAAGCACTGGAGGGTGAAGAATTCGAGGACTGTGCCCGTCTTCGTGATGAGATTCGTACACTTCGCGAATCGTTTGAAAATTTAGTCGTCTAAGGTTGGAGTGGTTGGGAAATGTTTCACACAATTTTGAGAGCCGCCGGGAAAGCGATTCGACGCCCTAAGGCAACTCCGGTTGCCCTCAGTACCAGAATCCGTTTGGCCCGTAATTTGGATGACTTTCCGTTCCCCGGGCGTGCCGAAACGTCACAGCGACGCGAAGTATTGTCCAAATGCATGGGTGCTCTTGGAGATTTGCGAGGCATGACAGACTCGGTTTCTTCGGAGATGGACGACCTAAGCGATCTCGACAAACAAATCTTGGTCGAACAGCATTTAATTAGCCCGGAATTATCTCAAGCCGATGATGGGGCCGGGTTGGTTTTAAGTAAGGATCGCTCTTGCTGCGTGATGATCAATGAAGAAGATCATTTACGCATTCAAGTTCTTAGGAATGGACTCGACTTTGGAAGCGTATGGAAAAAGGCAAACGCTCTGGACGTCGGAATTGAGTCCAATCTCGATTATGCTTACGACGGAGATTTGGGCTTTCTTACCGCCTGCCCCACCAATCTTGGCACGGGACTTCGCGCATCGGTCATGATGCATTTGCCCGGATTGGTAATGTCCAAGAATATGGACAAGGTGGTCAATGCTGTTAACCAGTTGGGAATAGCGGTTCGTGGAATATTTGGCGAAGGCTCCGACGCCAGCGGAAGCGTCTTTCAAATTTCAAACCAGCAGACTTTGGGCGAGGCGGAAGGAGATATTCTCGAACGTTTGTCCAAAACCCTCAGTAAGGTAATGGAGCAAGAATTAAATGCCCGCTCCAAGTTGTTCGACGAATCCTCGACCCGTATTTTAGATAAGGTTGGTCGGGCGTTGTCCATCCTTCGTGGTGCTTGGTTGATGCAGAGCGCCGAAGGTATGGATTATTTGTCGCTTGTTCGATTGGCGGTTGACTTGGGTATGCTTCCTGAAAAGTTCAGGAGCATCGCGGATCGTTTGATGATCGAGATTCAGCCTGGCCATGTACAGCTTTCTGCCGGACGCGTAGTTGAACCTGATGATCGCGATGTTTTAAGAGCTGAAATGCTCCGCAAGGAATTTAAAAAAGCTCCCGACCCCGATTTCGGCAAGGGTGGGTTGACTTTATAGCTATTTAACGGTTATTTTTTTCAATTATGTCTGAGCCAATGAGCAATTTCACTCCTAGAGCCCAACAAGTTTTGGCTCTGGCACGCAAAGAGGCTGATCGCTTTCACCACAACTATGTTGGGACGGAGCATTTGTTGCTTGGGTTGATCAATCTCGGTCAGGGTGTTGCGGTCAATGTCCTTCAGAAAATGGGTCTCGATCTCGACACTGTTCGAGGTGCCGTTGAACAACAGGTCGGAACCGGTCCCGAGGCCAAGCCCGCTGGAAATGTTCCCTACACTCCGCGAGTTAAAAAAGTTCTTTCCCTTGCGGGCAAGGAAGCGAAATCGCTCAATCACAGCTATGTCGGCACCGAACATATTCTACTTGGTCTTCTTCGTGAAGGCGAAGGCGTTGCCGCCCGTGTTCTCAAGTCTTTGGAAGTAGATGTCGAGGGCTGTCGTTCCGAAATTCTTTCCGAACTCGATCCGAACTTTGCCGCTGGAGACGAGCTTGAGACTTCTCTCGCCGGGAGTGCCAGCGAGGAAAAGGGTAAAGATGTCAAAACGCCTGCCCTTAAGGCCTTTGGTAGAGATCTTACTGAGATTGCTAAAAAGGGCGAGTTGGATCCTGTTATAGGTCGCCATTCCGAGATTCGGCGAGTTACTCAAATCCTTTGTCGGCGCACTAAGAACAATCCGGTTCTCATTGGTGAGGCTGGCGTAGGAAAAACGGCCATAGCAGAGGGGCTGGCTCAGCAAATAGCAGGAGGTCTTGTCCCCGAGAATCTTTTGGACAAGAAGGTGATTACTCTTGATCTGGCGCTCATGGTTGCCGGCACAAAGTACCGGGGTCAGTTCGAGGAACGCATCAAGGCTGTGATGGACGAAATTCGTCGAGCCCAGAATGTCATAATTTTCATTGATGAGTTGCACACCATTGTTGGAGCCGGCGCTGCTGAAGGAGCCATGGATGCTTCCAATATCTTTAAGCCTGCCTTGAGTCGTGGAGAGCTCCAGTGCATTGGAGCAACGACCTTGGCCGAATACCGGAAATTCATAGAGAAGGACAGTGCCTTGGAACGACGCTTTCAGTCCGTCAAGGTCGAGCCGCCCTCAGTCGAAGACACTGTTCTCATTCTTAAGGGCATTCGATCCAAGTATGAGGAGCATCACAATGTCAACTTTACCGACAAATCCTTGGAGACTGCCGCCAAGCTTACTGATCGCTACGTTACTGGCCGTTTTTTACCTGACAAGGCGATTGACGCGTTGGATGAAGCGGGTGCCCGTTCGCGTATGGAGTCTTTGAAACGACCTCCCGAAATCGAAGAACTTTCCGATGAGATCAAAGAGGTTTGCTCAGCCAAGGAACAAGCGATTTCCGAGCAGAATTTTGAGAAAGCCGCCGAATCCAGAGACAAAGAGAAAAAGCTACGGACCAAACGTGAGCGAGTACTCGAGGATTGGAAGAAATCTCGAGAGGAAAAACGTGGAAATGTGGGCGAAGATGAAATGTATCTTGTAATTTCCGACTGGACCGGAATTCCATTGAGTCGGATGGAAACGAAGGAGACCAAAAAACTTCTCAATCTCGAAAAAGATCTTCGCAAGCTTGTCGTTGGTCAAGATTTCGCCACGGAGGTCATCGCTAAAGCATTGCGGCGCTCGAGAGCAGATATAAAGGACCCCAAACGTCCCATTGGTTCGTTTATGTTCCTAGGACCCACAGGCGTGGGTAAAACTCACTTGGCAAAGGTTCTGGCCGAAGAAATCTTCGGAGATCAGGAGGCACTCGTTCAGATCGACATGTCGGAGTACATGGAAAAGCACGCGGTTTCTCGTATGATCGGTTCACCTCCGGGATACGTCGGTTACGAAGAGGGCGGTCAACTAACCGAGACCGTTCGACGCAAGCCGTATTCCGTAATTCTTTTTGATGAAATCGAAAAGGCTCATCCGGACGTTGTTCAAATCCTTCTGCAAATTCTTGAGGATGGTCGCTTAACTGACAGTCTGGGTCGCAAGGTGGATTTCCGAAACACTATTCTCATCATGACCTCGAACGTAGGAGCTCAGATCCTCCAGCGTAATGTTTCCATGGGATTTTCCGTCGGTGATGCCGAAAATAATTTCGATAACATCAAGGACAAGATAACCGATGAGACTAAGAAGGTTTTTAAGCCGGAGTTTTTGAACCGCCTTACTGAAATGGTGATCTTTCGTCCTTTGAGCAAGGACAGCATGAGCGAGATTGTGGAATTGGAATTGTCGAAGGTAGCCGACCGATTGCGTGACCGTAAACTCAAGCTTGATGTAAGCCTTGAAGCCAAGAAGTTTTTGATTGAACATGGCTACGATGAAAAGCTTGGTGCCCGTCCGTTGAGACGAGCCGTGGAAAAATATATCGAAGATAATCTGGCTGAGGCACTGCTGTCGGGCAATGTAAAGAAAAGCCAACCTATCCATGTCGTCGTTTCCAACGATGAGGATGTCGGGTTGACCTTCGAGCAGTCTTCAAAAGCGAGGAAAAAAGATTCAGCGCCGGTTTCTTCCGCTTCTTCCGACGAGGACTCTGCGGATTCCTGATTCTCACAGGATTACTTTCTCCTTTCTCCCTCCATTCCCATTTCTAGTATCTTTACGCCACACAACTCTATGCAAAAATCACTTATATTGCTAAAACCTGATTGTCTCGGCGGAAAAATCGTCGGAGAGGTCATTGCTCGTTTTGAAAAAGCCGGTTACGACATCGTTGCATGCAAGATGATTCAATTGGATTCAGTAGTTCTCAAGGAGCACTATGCTCATGTCGCGGATTTGCCTTTTTTCCCGGAGATCGCCAGCTTTATGAGCTCACGGCCCGTAATCGCACTAATTCTTCAAGGTGAAAACGTAGTGGAAGCAGTTAGAGGATTGCTAGGTCCTACGGATTCCACGCAAGCTCCCGAAGGAACGATTCGAGGAGATCTTGGTACCAACAAGATGAGAAACGTGATCCATGCATCGGACAGCGTCGAGTCCGCGAAAGTCGAAATCGAGCGATTTTTCTCTTCGGAAGAAATCTTTGAAATAGCCTAGACCAAGTTCGAGATGAGTAGGCACACGGCATGTGCTGCGATCCCTTCGCCATTTCCAATCCCACCGATGCCTTCATTGGTCGTCGCTTTTATGCCTACTTGGTTAGTCTCTACTTCGAGGATTTTGGATAATCTCTCTTTCATCGCCTCAACATAGGGAGAAATTCTGGGCTTTTCGGCAATTATCGTGGCGTCTACGTTACCGATGAGATACCCTTTTGTCTCACATTGCTCTTTTGCCTTGAGCAGGATTTTCATGGAGTCAATCCCTTCTAAGGCTGGTTCGCTTGGTGGGAAGTGAAACCCAATGTCGGGCAGACCAACGGCACCTAGAATGGCATCTGCGAGAGCGTGTATTAAACAGTCGGCATCGGAGTGTCCTTCAAGTCCCAGTGCATGGGGAATCTCAATTCCACCAAGTATTAGCTTTCGTCCCTCGGCGAATCGGTGAACGTCATAACCTTGGCCGATGCGGAAAGGGTGGTTCATGCGCTGCCCTTGTTAATTAGAAATTCGATATACGATAAGTCCGAAGGTGTAGTGACTTTGGGATTCGGATATCCCGGATCCACGAGTGAAACTGGATGACCGAGTAGTTCTACTGCGGAAGTTTCATCCGTGACGGATAAGTTTTTCGAGACGGCTCGGGCCAGACCTTCCCGTAGCAGTTTGGCTTGAAAGGTTTGCGGAGTTTCCACTGCCCAGAGTTTGCTGCGGTCGACGGTATGATCGGCAATGGGGTGGGGACCTTGCCCTTCCCTAGTCTGCTTGAGGGTGTCTCTGACCGGGTGAGCCAGTGCTGCTCCTCCTGTTTCGATTGCTACGGATAGAAGCTTGGTCAAGCTTTTCGCTTCAATCATAGGGCGCGCGCAATCATGTACGAAGACGATTTTTGTTTCAGGCGGAATCTTCGCAAGAGCATTTTGTACGGAGTGACCCCGTTCTTCGCCACCTTCCACTAGGATGACGTCGACGTCATCGGGAACCATCTTGGTTATATCGTTAGCCAATCTTTCTTTCTGTGATTCATCGCGATAAGTCACTACCCACAAGCTGGCTATGTTCGCCTCGCGAAAAGCAAGCAGGGATTTTGCAAATAACGTGCATCCTCCCACTTTGTAGAGGATCTTGTCGGTTACGCTGTTCCGCATGCGACTACCGCGACCCGCGGCAAGCAGGATGGCTGCGTTCATGAGAGAAAAGACGGTTGACTTGAAGACACTTCTTCTTGGATTTGGGCAATGACTTTATCGGGATTTTCCGCTCCTAGAATTGGTCGACCGATTACTAGATAGTTAGCCCCCGCTTGAGCAGCCTCGGCGGGGGTCATGACGCGTTTTTGGTCTCCGAGATCGGTACCTGCTGGGCGAATGCCAGGCGTAACAAAAGACACTCCCGAAGGCAAAGCATCGTAGAGCGAGCTTAATTCTTTGGGTGAGCAGACTATTCCTCCGACTCCCGCCTCGGTGGCAAGCTTGGCGAGCTTGGTCACTTGATCTTCGGGGGTATTCATTACTCCCATTCTATTGAGGTTTTCCGCGTCCATGGAGGTCAGAACGGTTACCGCGAGTAAGGTCGCTTCAGGGAGTGCCTCGATTATGGTTTCGGAGCAGCGGGCTAAGGCTTCTGTACCGGCCGATGCGTGAATCGTAAGCATAGAAACTGGAAGGTGTGCCAGACTTTCTATGGCTTTCGCCATTGTGTTAGGGATGTCGTGCAGCTTGAGATCGAGAAAGATTTTTTTGCCCTCACTCGCCAAATCGCTCACGAATGCTGGCCCGTCACGAAGATAGGTTTGCAGACCGATTTTGATCCACTTCAAGTTTTCTCCCGCAGCTTGAACTATCTTTTCGGCTTGGGTCCTAGACTCCACGTCCAGAGCCAGAATGACTTCGGTTGACTTTTGCGTCTGCATCTATGCGAGCATCATGCGCTTAAAGGGAATCGGGCAAACTTTTATTTCGGTTCGCCTGAATGGACACTGAATGCTAAACGAACTACTTAATGAAGTCAGGAATTCGAAGTATTAGCGTTTTTTCCCCGGCGAAGGTGAATTTATTTCTCGCTGTGACAGGCAAGCGCTCCGATGGTTTTCATGAAATTCTTTCCGTTGTTGCTCCTTTGCTTTTTGGAGATGTGGTCACCATAAAGGTGAGGTCAGGAAATGGAGAGGTCGAATGCCTCTGTCCGGGCTTACGCTTGCCCCCGGGTAAGGAAAACCTTGCAGCGAGGGCGGCGAGGGCATGGTTGAGTAAGGCTAGGCGAGAATGGAATGTTTTCATCACGATCAGCAAGCGTATTCCCATTGGCGGTGGTTTGGGAGGCGGAAGTTCAAATGCAGTGGCAACTTTAAACGCGTTAAACTTACTTGCCAAGGCTCCCTTGCCTTTGGATAGCCTCTTGGAATTGGCGGGGGAACTTGGGTCGGATTGCCCGCTTTTCTTATTCGACGAACCTTGTTTATTGGAGGGAAGGGGGGATTTGGTAAAGCCTCTGTCTGCAGGTATTGCCAAAAGGTTTCGCGGAGCCCGTCTGCTTCTTTTTGCGCCAAGTTTGGAAATCGATACGCCTGATGTTTACGGTCGCCTTGCTCGTCGCCCCGATTGGTATTCCGACTCGCTTGATGCACGGGCTAGTTTATCTGCTTGGTCAACAGGAAACGGTGGTATGGATGTTTTGCTGGCAAACGACTTGCAAAAAACCGTCTTTGAAAAATATCCGGGATTTCCTGTACTCCTCGATGAATTGAGCAGGAAATTCGGTTGGACATGCGGAATGAGTGGTAGTGGCTCATGTTGCTTTGCTCTTTTGGAGAATGACTGGGAGATTGCCGAGGGAATCTGTGCAATCCGTTCTGCGTGGGGACAGGAATGCTTTGTTGAAGAAACCGCTTTCGCCTAAACGCCGTTCTTCTTTTTTTATGGCGAAATCAACCAATTTAAGGCATTATTTTCTTCCCTCAGTTACTTGAGGATCCAATTCCATGCCTGAAGATACTCTAAAACGTGAAATCATCCTTCACGGTATTGCTGCCTCCCCCGGCGTTGCCCATGGTCGCGTATTTCGGTTTCTTCACGGAGAAGTGGAGGTACCTTGTTACTCGGTGCTCAAGGAAAGTCAGACCGTGGAGATTATTCGTTTCGAGCAAGCTTTGTTAGAGACCCGCGAACAGATTAAGGCAATTCGAGCTGACGTGGGGAAAAGTCTCGGGGAAAACGAGGCCTCCATTTTCGATGCGCATGTCTTAGTTCTGGAGGATCAGGCCTTGATCGACGACGTTGTCGGAGAGGTTCATAAAACGGGAGACAACGTTGAGCAATGCCTTCATCGGGTTAGCTCTCGTTACCTTGACTTTTTCGATGGACTTGAAGATCAATACTTGCGTGAACGAGCTTCCGACGTTCGTGATGTCACTCGTCGTCTTTTACGTAACCTCCTCGGTGCTACGGGATCGGGTACTGCTTTTTTGGATGAGCCCAGAGTGTTGGTTTCCGAAGATCTCACGCCATCTGATACGGCTTCTTTGGATAGGTCTAAGATTCTCGGCATCGCCACCGATAGCGGTGGTCGTTCAAGTCATGCGGTGATTATGGCCCGAGCCGGAGAGATCCCGGCAGTTGTTGGTCTAAGGGAGTTAACCGTGAACTTGCAGGACGGGGATACCGTACTTATTGATGGTTTCGAGGGAACTGTCGTCATCAACCCCGCCGAACAAACTCTTTTCCGCTATGGGAAAGTGCGTTTCAAGCGGAAGAAGCTTTTGGACCTCGTTGACGATGAAAGTTCCTTACCCTCCGAAACCGCAGATGGCCGACAGTTGTCAGTTTTCGCTAATGCGGATTCTCCCGAAGAGGTCGTTAAAGCGAACGAAAACGGTGCTCTTGGCGTAGGACTTTTTCGAACGGAGTCCGTTTTTCTTCGGTGCAATCGAATTCCCGATGAGGAGGAACAGTTTCAAGAATATAAAGCAGTGGTTGAAGCATCTTCTCCCCTAGCGGTGACGATCCGTACTCTTGACTTGGGTGGTGACAAGGTTCTTGGACCCTCTGCTCGGGTTAAGGAGGATAATCCATTCATGGGCTTCAGAGCCATTCGGTTTTGCCTGCGCAATAAAGATGTCTTTCTGACTCAACTAAGAGCCATTTTAAGGGCCAGTGCCTTTGGTAAGGTCAAGATCATGTTCCCTATGATTAGCGGAGTTGGTGAAATGGTCAGTGCCCGTGAAGTTCTAGATGAGGCGAAGGCACAACTGGAGAAAAGGGGAGAGGCTTTTGATCCGCAAACTCCCGTGGGTTGTATGATCGAGACTCCAGCCGCCGTTACTATTTGTGATCTTTTGGCAGAGCACTCTGATTTCTTCAGCATCGGAACCAACGATCTCGTCCAGTATCTGCTTGCTGTTGATAGGATTAACAACCAGATCGCCTATCTCTACGAACCCCATCATCCTGCAGTGATTCGAGCAATTGGTCATGTGGCTGAAGTTGGTAGGCAGAAGGGTGTCGAAGTGTCCGTGTGCGGTGAAATGGCCGGAGACCCTCACTTTACGGCATTATTGATGGGCTTGGGTATTGATGAAATGAGTGTAACCCCGCCCCTAATCCCGGAGCTGAAGTTTTTTGCCCGTCGCTTCACCATCCTTGAAGCGAAACAATTACGCGAAGAAGTTTACCTGATGGAACGACCATCTCAGATTCTCGTGAGAATCAAGGCCTTTCATGATGAGAAGATGGCGGGTGTATACGATTTTGACGAATAGTTCCGAGCCATCCGCTCATTGACTCGAACTACGCTTCCTGGAAGTTGCCGACGAAGAGCGTGGTCATCTCTTTACAAAAACCTTCGGCGTTCTCGCAATCTACATGAAATGTGAGTTCGGTTCCTTTTCCGGCGGCGAGCATCATGATCCCCATTATACTTTTTCCGTTTACTCGCTCGCCGTTTTTTTCAACCCAGATTTCACCAGTATAGTTATTGGCGATTCGTACTATCATCGCGGCTGGGCGAGCATGAACTCCCATCTGATTGGTTACTTCCAATACCATCTCTCGTGCCTCCTCACTCATCTTCAATATTGATTTGGGCCTTAAAGAGGAAAAAAGACAAAGAAAAAGTTCAGGCAAATATCCATAAGCATAATCCGGCGGCGCATGCGGCTCCGAGATCATCGACTACTACGCCAAGACCTTTGGGTAGCCTTTGGAGGCGATTAATACCAAACGGCTTCCAAATGTCGAAGATACGAAAAAGAACAAACCCTGCACCTGTTAAGGTCAACTTTTGGAGAGTTCCTTCTGAAAAAAGATCTGAAACGCCCCAGAATACAAGGGGCATGGCAACGAATTCGTCGATTATGACCACACCTGGATCGCGTTTGGCCAGGATGCGTTCGGCTGCTGAGCAAAGTGGAATTGCGAGCAAGGCCAGCAGTGTAAATCCCCACAAAATCAAGGAAGTGGGGAGATGCGACCATTCCACTAGTGCGAAAAAGGCAAGCACTCCCGCAAGAGAACCAAAAGTCCCTGGAGCAGGACAAGATGTTCCTATAGGACCTAGCGTAGCTAATGCGAGCAACAATCGCCTCGAGCGGGTTTCCTGTGCCGCTGGGAGATGGTCGTCCGTCACTTCTCTTCCTCGTCCATAAAGAGATTCCAGTACTTCGCCATGTAAACTACACCCGAAAAGACAGTGAGCAAAGTGGCAAGTATTAAGGTTGCGCTGGCTGCTCCAGATACCGCTTCTAGTAATGGATAGTAAAAGTTGTCCGTCATTTTTCCGGCCAAATCGTCTTTCATAGTCATTTCTCCAAGAAAAAGGCTGATGCAGGTGAGCTGAATGACGGTCTTGAGCTTGCCGACCTTTTCTGCTGCCAAGGTTATGCCCTTGCAAGCCGCAACGAGCCGAAGACCAGTAATGAGAAGCTCTCTCGATAAAATAAGCAGTACGGGAAATAGAGCCCATCGATGCATTACGCCCATCGTCAGGAGGCTCACGAACATTCCTAGCGTCAATATCTTGTCGCAGAGCGCATCCATAAACTTTCCAAAATCAGAAACTTGCCCCATGCGCCGAGCTAGCCAACCGTCTAACCAATCCGTAAGAGCTGCGAAAAGGAAGATGAGGAAGGCTGTTAGGCGAGACCATGGAAAAGCCTCTTCCGGAGGAAAGTAAAGGCAACCGATGACGATAAGCATCAACGGGATTCTCGATAGAGTGATGAGGTTTGGGAAATTCATGGAGTCGAGTTTCACTTCTCCTTGTGGGGCCAAGGACTTCTTCCGCAAGTCTTTTCCGCCTTGGTGGTCGACTTTACATGTTTTTTTAGTAAGTTCTGCTATGTTTTCATGACAACCGCTATTTACCCTGGTACATTCGATCCTATTACCAACGGGCATCTTGATGTCCTCGCTCGAGCTTGTCGTCTCTTCGAAAAGGTAATTGTTGCCGTTACTTCAGATAACTTTTCTAAGAAAGTAACTTTCGGGGTGGATGATCGAGTGCGTCTGATTCAGGAAAACGTTTCAGATTATCCGCAAGTTTCAGTGGAGAGTTTTTCAGGTTTACTTGTCGATTACGCCTGCAAAACCGAGGCATCGGTTATTGTTAGGGGACTCCGGGCGGTATCGGACTTTGAGTACGAGTTTCAAATGGGCCAGATGAATCGTCATCTGGACCCGGAGTTGGAAACTATTTTCTTGATGCCTAATGAGAAGTATTTCTTCACTAGCTCTAACCTCATAAAGCAAGTCCACCTTCATGGTGGTCGTGAAACCAATGGCTTGGTGCCCCCAAATGTACTTGCGTCTCTTCGTGAGGCAGCTGAAGGAACAGGGCATCTGGGATCTCTCACTCGATGAGCGACAATTCCTCTTCAGTTAACGTACCCAAGCGAGGAGCGTTCGGGGTGGTGTTTTTGACCATTTTTCTTGATATGGTCGGTTTCTCCGTGATTTTCCCTCTCTTTCCCGAGATGCTAGACCATTATCTTGAAAAAGATGTGGATGGCGGACTTCTTACCTGTTTCATTTCTTCCATTCAGCACCTAGGTTTTACTTCTGAGAATGCCGGCTTCAGAATAGAAACTGTGATTTTTGGGGGAGTTTTAGGATCCCTTTTTGCGATTCTTCAGTTTTTGTTCGCCCCAATATGGGGTCGTTGGTCAGATCGTATCGGTCGTCGGCCTATCATGCTGATGAGCGTAGGCGGAACATGTCTAGGTTATCTTATTTGGATTTTTGCCGGAAACTTTTGGGCTCTTGTTCTTTCACGAATTGTAGGTGGCATAGCCAGTGGAAACCTTTCAGTCGCCACTGCTGCAATCGCCGACGTGACACCTCGGGAAACGCGAGCAAAGGGCATGGCTTTAGTTGGCATCGCCTTTGGACTGGGCTTTATTTTCGGTCCGGCCATTGGAGGCTTGGCTTGGATGTATGGTGGGGCATTTACTGAAGATTTGAGTCTCGATTTTTTCGCTCTTAACCCTTTTTCGGCCGCCGGTATCGCCAGTTTCTTGCTGGCACTACTGAATTTCCTTTGGCTTGCCTTTCGTTTCCGTGAGACTCTGCCCATCGAGAAGAGAAATATCCAACGCCCTGTAAAACCCGGCATCTTTCAGCTTGGGAAAGTTGAAAATATCCCCGTCCGTCGTTCTTGCCTAGCCTATTTCTTTTATATGATATCCTTCAGCGGGATGGAGTTCACTCTGACCTTTCTTGCTGTCGAGCGTTTTACCTATACTCCCACTGACAATACACGAATGTTTCTCCTCATCGGACTGACCTTGATTGTGGCTCAAGGAGTTCTCGTGCGGCGTTTGGCAGGTCCCGTGGGTGAGAGGAATCTTGCCTTGTGCGGTGTGATTTTCGGTGCTACTGCCTTTTGTGTCCTCGCGGCGGCAGGAGATCAAACTTTTTTCTATTTGGGCCTTCTGCTAATGTCGATTGGTGTAGCTTTCACCAGCCCGACTCTCACAGCTTTAGCCTCCCTTCATTCAAGTGAAAGCAGCCAAGGTTTTCATTTAGGCGTTTTTCGTTCTTCCGGATCATTGGCTCGAGCGATTGGACCGTTATTGGCTGGGGTTGCCTATTTCCAGTTTGGTTCTGCTTTGGCTTATGCAAGTGGGGCGGTATTACTTCTTCTTCCAGCCATTTTTCTTTTCAGAATCGATCAACCCGAAAAAGTGTAACTTACTTTCACTAGCTTGGATTTTTCCTTTTAAGCAAGATTTCTCTCGCCATTCCCGAGAAGTTCTTTACTTGTGTTGAAGCAGTTGCTGATTTTCGTGCATATCCTTTTTCTTATATTCTCAGCTCGAAAAGTCTTCTCAACTCAAACCACATGAAAACAGAATATATTGATCGTCTATTGGAGGCTAATCCCAATCTCGCCAAGTCGCGTGAAGTCCTTGATTCGATGCAAGAAGGTGCATACTGCATTCACCGCAGCTGGGGATTCGGTAAGATCTCCGGATTTAGCGAGGAACGCGGTATGTTGCTTATCGACTTCGAGGAAGGTGATCGCAAAGGCCATGCTATGGATCCCGTATTTTGCATCGACAAATTAGAGGTTTTGTCTGACGCGCATGTTTTGACCCGACATCGCACCAATCCAGAGGAGGTCGAGAAAGAAGCGAAGAAAGATCCTGTATCTGTAATTATGGGAATTCTGGTCCTCTGTGATAACGAATGCTCCACTGCTCGTGAGATAGAGGTCGTTTTGAATTATCTTTTCGGTTCTGCCAAAGCTAAAAAATGGTGGGCGAACACAAAAAAACTTTTGATCAAGGACCCTCGAGTTGCTGTTCCGCCTAAGAAGAACGAGCCTTATGTCCTCAGGGACGAACCGGTAAACCCGGAGCAAGAAATACTGCAGGACTTTTTTGAAGAACGGCGTTCAAAGGAGAAGATTATTCTGGCTGAGAAACTATTTGACCTATCTGCGGAAAAAGAGGACTTGAAGGATGACCTCCCCCAAGTACTCGAGGAGCTCACCTCCACGATCACAGAGGCACGCAAGCTGAACCAATCTGAACGACTATATGGAGTTTGGGTTAGAAATAATTTAGCTCGGGACGTTGCAGAGGACGTTGAGCAAATTGAACCTACTTCAGCATCCATAATCAAGGACAGCGAAGGTAATTTGCCAGAATTGGCCGAGCAACTGCCTTCCAAATTCCATCAACGCTTCCTTGACCTCATTACTCGAGTATACTCTGACGATTGGAAGCAAATAGTCCTTGAGCGTTTGTTACCCCATTGTTCCATGAAGTTTTCCAGTGAGTCCGCTCACTTCCTCTTGGACCAAGGTGAAGAGAAATTACTTTTCAATTCATTGACTCGCTGGCTGGATGAGCAGACGATTAAGGGTCCTGTTTTACTCTGGGTTCTCAAGTTTCGCAAATTAGCGAAATTCGAAAAGTTTCTCGAACCTCTGTTGACTCCCAGACTTCTTAGTTCCGTATTTTCAGCGATCGATCATGAGGCATTGCAAAACGCCAGTACCCGTCGAATTCCTTTGGCAGAAGTGCTGAGTGAAGATAAGACCCTTATTCCGGATGTTTTAGTGCAGGCTGATTTGGAAACGGCTCAAGATTTGGTGCAAGCCCTCTTGCTTAATCCTGGTTTTGACGACTTGAGCAAGCGTTCTTTACTAGCCCGTTTCATTAAGCTGTTCCCTGAGGTTCAAGAACTTCTTGATGGTAGTGATGAGAGCTCTCCCGCCTCCTCCTCCGAGGTGGGCCTCGTCGATACTCTTATTGTTTCTAAAGATAGTCTCGCCCAGAGGCTAAATGACTTGGACACGATCACCAATGTGAAGATTCCTGAAAACTCAGTGGCCATCGAGACAGCTCGCGAGCACGGTGACCTTCGTGAAAATGCCGAATATCACATGGCAAAGGACGAGCAAAAGCTACTTTTAGCGCGGCAATCCGAATTGCAGTCGGATCTTGCCCGTGCTCAATCTACCGATTTCTCGGATGCCCCTTCGGATAGCGTTGGCATCGGTACAGTTGTAAATCTGGTCGATCAATCTTCGGGTGAGACTCAAACTTACTCGATTCTTGGAGCATGGGACAGCGATCCTGACAACAGTGTCTTGTCCTACGAAACACCCTTGGGTCAAATGCTGCTTGGCAAAAAAGTAGGCGAGGAAGTATTGACTGACATCGATGGAGTTTCTCACAGTTGGCGGGTAGAGGGAATGAGTCGTTGGGTCGACCGTAACTGAGTACATCCAATCACGGAACAGGTTGCCACTTCGCAGTGAGAGATTTGTTACCCACTTACCCTTGAGCGCTTACGAGACCCTCCGTCTACTAGCCGACTCAACTCGTCTGCGAATCCTTCGCCTTCTTACCGTGGAGGAATTGTCTGTAGCCGAACTTCAGGAAATTTTGGATATGGGGCAGTCACGAATATCTACGCACTTGTCCCTTTTGAGACAAAGGGGGATCGTCGCTGATCGAAAAGATGGGAAGAAGACCTTTTATGGATTTCGGAATCCTGATAAACCATTTGATAAACTTTTGGTTGCAGCTCTTGAAGCCTTTTCTTCCGAGCCCGATGCGGAAAAGGATGAAATTGCTTTGCGGCGAATCGTAGATAAGCGCAGGCAAGCCACGGAGAAATATTTTGATACCGTGGCAGGGCGTCTGGGAAAGAACTATTGCCCGGGTCGTTCCTGGGAAGCCATCGGGCATTTCCTGTTGCGGCTTGTTCCGGAAATCGTGGTGGCTGATCTAGGTGCCGGCGAAGGGATGGTCTCGCAGCTTCTCGGACGTCGGGCGAAGAAGATTCATTGTATCGATAGCTCTCGCAGCATGGTTCGTGTTGGCAAAGCACTGGCCCGTAAGAATGGGCTCTCCAATCTTGTTTACAAGCACGGAGACATCGAGAAAGTTCCGCTTCCTGATGGTTCCGTTGATTTGGCCCTCATGAGTCAGTCCCTCCACCATGCCCAGCGTCCAGAGGTTGCCCTCGCCGAGGCCTTTCGTATTCTTCGACCTTGTGGGCAGGTCATTGTCCTTGATCTCAAAAAACATACTTTCGAGAAAGCCCGAGAACTATATGCAGATCGCTGGCTTGGCTTTTCCGAAAACGATCTATATCGCATGCTCCGTGAAGCAGGTTTCCGTAATGTTTCAGCCGAAGTCGTGACTCGGGAGGTTGAGGAACCTCATTTCAACACCCTGTTGGCCTCCGGTGTAAAGTCTGACTAGCTTGAGATTAGACTATTGAACTAGAGGAACTTCCTCTTTGTGCCAACCGAGATACTTAATAAATCGGCGCGTCCAATCCCTAAAGTCTTCCAATACGAGATAAAGGGCTGGCACCATGATCAGCGTGATTAAGGTGGCGAAAAGTACGCCGAAACCGATCGAGATGGCCATGGGCTTGAGAAACTGAGCCTGCAGACTACGCTCGAAGAGTACGGGGAGCAATCCCACGAAAGTCGTCAAAGAGGTTAGCAGGATGGGGCGGAAGCGGGCGGAACCGGCCTTCCTCGCGGCTATCGCCATGGGCATGCCTTCCGCTCGCCTGCTGTTAACCCAGTGAACGAGTACTAGACTGTCGTTTATGACCACTCCCGTAAGAGCAACTAAACCGAATACTGAAAGTTGACTCATCGTAATGCCGAAAAGCAAGTGACCTAGCACCGCTCCTATTAGGCCAAATGGGATTACGGACATCACCAGAAAGGGTTGAAGATAAGATCGAAAGGGAATTGCGAGTAGACCGTAGATGACGAACAGTGCGATGCCTGCTGCCTGCCCAAGGCCGGAATCGGTATCTTGTTGCTGTTTCCGTTCTCCCACGAAGGAGAAGCGTAAGTCTGGATACTTTTCGGCGATCCGAGGTATGAAACCTTTTTCCAATTCCGCCTCGATGGCGGATACATCGGCGAGCGCTCTGTTGGCTGATGCTTGTATGTTGACTGTTCGAGAGCGATTTGCTCGACGGATGGTTGGTGAATCTGGCCCGAACTCGGTTGAAGCGACCTCCTCTAACGGAGTGTCGATACCGCCGGGCGCTCGAATGCGAAGGGCGGCAAGGGAGGAAAGGCTAGATCTTTCTTCCTTCGGATATCTAAGCATCACTTTAACTTCATCTCGATCACGTTGAATTCTCTGGATTTCCTCGCCGTAGAAAGCTTGTCGAACTTGACGACCAAGGTCAGACTGACTCAGCCCTAGGGATCTTCCTTCAGGTTTTAGCTTTAATTTTAATTCTCGTTTTCCACCTGCATGAGTATCGGAGATATCGAACAGTCCTTCAAAATTTCGTAACTTAGCTTTCGTTTCTTCAGCGGCAGCGGTCATTTGATCAATGTCTAAACCTGAAATCTCCAAGTCGATTGCAATGGGTCTCCCACCTGCGGCAACATCAAGAAATCTTAATTGCTTCATTCCTGGCAACGGATCTAATCTTTCTCGCCAAAGGGCTGAAATTTCTGGTGCTGAACGACTTCTTTTTTCAGATTTCAGCAGCTCCACTGAAATTTCTCCGAAGTGGGAAGCCTCGGGAGCAGCGCGAGAACCTGCCGGACCACCTGAGAAGGGTTGCGCTCCCATAGTCAGCATCGAATGCCGGAACGGGTTTGGTTCACCCTTTGATTCAAGATACTCGACCACCGCGAGTCGTGCCTGTTCGATTTTCCGTAGGGCTTTTTCAGTCGAATTTGCGGGCATGCCTTCTTGCATGGTAAGCTTTACCGAGATGTAATCCGAGGGAACCGGAGGAATCCCTCGTATCGCAGGGACATGACCGCCGAGGATTAATCCCATGATAATGGCGAAGAGGCCAACAAATACTGATAGGCTGAGGTATCGGTGAGTGAGGCACTTGTCGAGAAAGGGGGAGTAGAATTTCTCAATGAATCGTTCTAACCCCGTGGCCACTCTCTCTTGTATTCGAGATAGGAAAGTGCTTGGAGATTTATTGAATTTACACAATGAGAGATGAAACGGTAGGATGAACTTCGATTCCACCAAAGAGAAAAACAGCACAGGTATAACTACCAAGGGAATATCTTTCATCAGTTTACCTAACCAGCCGGGCAAAAAGAGCATGGGAATAAATGCTACAATACTGGTCAGCACTGCGAAGGTCACGGGAACAGCCACGGCATGAGTCCCAGAAATAGCGGCTTTTAGTGAAGGTTCTCCCGCTCGTCCTCTAGAATATACGGATTCTCCTACTACGATTGCATCATCGACTAGGATGCCAAGAACTACGATGAAGGCAAATAGCGAGACGAGATTGATGGATGTCCCCATCGGTCCCATTAAGGCAAAGGCTCCGAAAAAGGAAATCGGTATGCCTAGTGCTACCCACATTGCCAGAGAGGGTCGCAAAAATAGAGAAAGAACGAAAAATACCAGAATTAAACCTACTATGGCATTTTCAATCATCATTTGCAGGCGACCTCGTAAGTAGTACGAACTATCTTGCCACACCGTTAAGTTTATCCCTTCTGGTAGTTCGGAACGCTTCGACTCTACGAATGCTTTTACCTTATCTGAAATATCCAGTGGGCTTTGCCTGCCTACTCTATAAACACGAAGGGTGACCGCAGGTTGATCCTTGAATCTTGTGTATAGGGATTTGTCCTCGAAACCGTCGGAGACTGTAGCCACGTTTTGAAGGGGGACGCTCCCACCCTTTTCAGATGATAGTAATTCTATTTCCTCGAATTCGTTCCCAGCTCGTGCCTTACCTGTCACTCGTAGCAGAGTTTCGCCGGAAGCAGTCTTGGCAACGCCCCCAGGAACATCTACGGACGAACGCCGTAGTTCTGTAGCTACTTGGTTGAAGCTCAAGCCATGTTCACGCAGGGAGCGTTCGGAGACCTCAATTGCAATTTCCGGTTTTCTAATGCCTGCGATCTCTACTTGAGTGATTCCGGGGATGGCGGTCAACCCATCGCGCATCCGCTCCGCAAGAAAGCGCAAGGTCTTTTCGTCGCATTGGCCGTGGATGGCCACTGCCATTACACGGCGTTTACTAGTCACAACCTCGACCAATGGTTTTTCCGCTTCCTCGGGAAAGTTTGCGATAGCGTCCACCCTCACCTTTACCTCATCTGCAACTTGCTCTGTATCCTTTCCCCGCGCTACTTCGATGGAAACTACGCCGACGTTTTCTCTGGAATATGAGTTCAGTTCCTTTATCCCCGTAAGATCCCATATCTTCTCTTCGATTTGCTTGCATACTCCCTCCTCCACTTCTGCAGGAGCTGCCCCGGGATAGAGCGTGGTAATGGTGATCAGGTCTAAGTCAAACTCCGGAAACATCTCCATTTTGAGGTTTCTAACGGAGAAGAATCCCGCCACGAGAATGACTCCCATGAGTAGATTTGCGGCTACTCCGTTTTTGGCAAACCAAGAAATCATGGCAGTGTAATGTTGTTCTCTTTCACGGTGGCGAGACGAACCCTCATTCCCTTGGACACAATGTCCAGTGGTGTAAGGCAAACTCGTTCATTGTTTTGCAATCCGTCTGTAACCCAGATGAAACTATTCGTTTGCTTAATCGTTAAAACTTTGCGGGTCTCGATTCGGTTATCATCATCGATAATAAGAAGAGTATTTTTTTCACGAAAGGCTGAACGAGGGATTTCAAAGACTTCGATGTCGGGTCCAAAAAGTCGTGCCTCTACGAACTCACCAGGGCTGAGTGGAGGAGGGGACTTCGGCATTATTTTTGAATACGGGTCAGCGAACGCTCCTTCAATGCTGGCTACTACGTTGGTAAGACGAGTTTTGGAATCCACTGTGCCTTCGGATCTATCGAGATTTCCTCGGTGGGTGAAGCTTTGATCTTTATTAAGAAGTTCCACTTCAGGATTTTCGCCGAATCCATCCGACCCGTCTCCGAAATTCAGCAAATCGAGTTCGGACCTACTGAGCGATAAATCGATTTCCGCCATTTCCAATGAGTAGACCTTCGCTAGTGCGGCCGATGTTCCTCCACCTACTCTTTGGCCAACATCAGCCATTGTTTCCAAAACGCGTCCGCGAAAGGGTGCGCGAACGCTTGCTCTTTGAAGGTTTCTTACCGCTTGGGCAAGGCGTGCCTCTGCTGCTTTTTCGTCGGCTTCAGCTTTACGAATCTGGGGTAGACGTTTAACCAGTTCGGGAGCATCCGCCCAATTTCTATCTAGCTCCCATTCCGCTTTTGCCTGTTCGGATAGAGCACGTTCTTTTTCCAACTGCAGTTGCGCTGCCCGGAGGTAAGCCTCGGCATCTGCCTTGACCGCACGATGATCTACATCCTCGATTCTCACCAACAAGTCACCTTGTTCGAAGAATCCACCAGGGCGAAAGGATGCCGGAGGACCACTGCGGTTGTCGTCTAAGTTTTGGAAAGGAGCAACGGCTTCTATTACTCCGGGAGACCCTGCCAGCAAGGTGGTGCTGGTGCGTGGGCGAACGGTACCGAATGCATCCACGAATACTCGCTGAGTTTTTCGTTCTGCTAGAACGAATTCCACTACGGGTTCATTCGGGGGAGGGGCACTGCGTTTAGGTTCTGGTTTCAAGGCGATGAGCACCCATGCTCCGATTCCCGATACGCCCAAAACGAGGGGAGGTAAAATATATTTTTTCATGGATGGTGAGGGAGAACCTCGTCTCCCAGGGCTAAGTGTAAATCAATACGATTGAGGAGGCGTTCGCGCCGAAGCAAAAGGAAGCGACTTTCAGCTTCGAATGCCCGACGTCGGGACTCTAAAGTTGCAAAGATTCCTTCGAGACCGCGTTGGTATCGTTCCCAACTAAGGTCAGCCGCCGCCAATGCCGACATTGCGGCTTCTTTCAGCTGTGTTGCTTCTTCGCTCAAAAGGCTTTCCGCTGCAAGAGTCGTTTCCACTTCTCCAAATGCTTTTAGAGCTGCGGCTTTGTAGGAATCAATGGAAGCAAGTCGAAGCGCTTCTGTTCGACGAATATTTGCCCGAAGGCGACCGCCTTGGAAAACCGGTTGTATGAGGTTGGCTGTAATTCCCCATATCCGAAATTGCTGGTCGAGCAAATCATTGAATTCTTGAGAGCGACTGCCTGGTCCACCTGTGAGGGAGAGCGATGGTAAAAGGTTTTTCTTTGCAATAGTCTTTTCGAGACCGGCTGCCTTCATCCGCAAACGTTTTGCACGGATATCCGGACGTTGTTCCAATGTTTGGGCCGGTGGTGAAATAGGCGGAGCCCGTCGAGGTTCGTGTAGATCCAGGGGGAATGTCGCGTTACCGTCTGGGTGACGTCCTAGCAGGGTTTGCAGAGTCCGCGTGGCCAAGTCGAGTTGTCTTTTTTTGTGCACTTTATTGGCTCGAGTCGATGCAAGCGTCGCTTGGGCGAGGTTATGATCAAGAGCATTGGCGAGTCCTCGTTCGAAACGAGTGGCGATGTAGGAAGCGTTTTTGGCGTACGATTGCTCTGTTTTGTAGGCCAATTCCACTTGACGCCTGCCCGCGATGGCCGAGTACCATGCCTTGGCGACTTGCCCGGCAAGTGACAGACGGGCTGCTCGATAGTCCTCGACAGAAGCTTCCCATGTGGTTTTTGCCACTTTTCGGGAATCACTTAGCTTACCCCACAGGTCCAATTCCCAACTCACGTTCATGTTCAAGCCGTAATTTTCGGATGTGAAAGAAACGCTTTTTCCAGGAAGGAAGCCCACTAAGTTGCGTTTACTGCTAGTGCCCGAAAAAACCATTCCAGCTTGCGGCAAGCGATCGGCTCCAGCCATGACCGCTTGTTCGCGAGCCATCTCAACCATTCGGGATGCTCCCGAAAGGTCGGGGCTGTTTGCCCATGCCTCTCGGACTAAAGCGGTAAGGTTTGCATCCCCGAAGTCCTTCATCCAATAGGTGACGTTGGCATCGATGGAGGCGATAGTCGGAGTCGACCAAATTTTGGGAAGGTTTACAATTATGGTCGCTTTACGGTCTTTTTTTGGCAAGCACCCAAAAAATACAGGAATAATTGCAAGTGATATGGCTAGGGTTTTCACTGGTTGGAATTTGTTTCTATATTTCGGATGCTTGAGGCGAATCCGCCAGTCGCGAACACGATCAACCGCTGAATCATTTCAGCCACGTCTTTATCTTTACAGAGACCGCCCGAGAATGGTGCCAACCTTCTGTGGTTAGCTAAAGCTCCGAGCATGGTTGCCACTACAAAGTGTAAATTCCAAAACAAGTCTTCCTCCTGCGCCTTTGGATGACTCAGTTTCAATTCAACCATGAAAGTATCTGATAATTCACGAAACAGACGACGATGAACCTTTTCTAGAAAACTGGCCGGTTCCGTAAAACTTCTTCCTACCAACTGCATGAAGCTTGGGTCAGGACCTTTGGAGCCGGTTGCGGCTTGTCCGATTGGAAGCAGTAAAGCTTTGAATATGTTGATGGGCTTGAGAGGCTTGCCTCCGGACTGACGTTTAGCCTCTTCCAGCAAACGTAGACGCTCCGCATTGATGGGAGCGATGCGGTGTCTCAGCATTTCGATTACCAAGCCTTCTTTCGATCCAAAATGATAGTGTGCCGATGCCACATTAGTTTGGGCTTGGCGAGCGACCTCTCTCATCGTCACTCCGGCAAAGCCCCGTGCAGTGAAAAGATGTTCGGCTGCAGTTAGTATGCGAATCCTGGTACCTGTTCCTCGAGGCACCGACTTGGTGGACTTTTTCATTATCATTATCTTCTTTTTAAACGATCGTTTAATAAAAGGCAAACCTTCTGCTGACTATTTTAACGGTCGGAAACGGAATTACATTTTATCGTAGGAGCCGTTCTAACTGGCGATTCCCATTGACGTTGCCTTTCAAATAATATTTTTTCCTTATCTTTTCGCCCTAATAGGAAACCGTAACTTCAAAGCGGAAACATGCTTAAAATTCGTTTACAGAGACACGGGGCTAAGCACGCCCCATTTTATCGATTGGTCGTGACTGAGGTCACTGCCCCGCGCGACGGGAGGTTCATTGAAATACTAGGAACCTACGACCCTCAATGTCATGCCAAAGAGGATGAGCTCAAGCTCAAGATGGATCGTATTGATCATTGGCTAGGCGTTGGAGCCCAACCTACTGACACGGTTCGCAGTCTCATTCGGCAAGGTCGCCTAGATCCTGAAGAATGGCTAGCTCGTGCAGAGAAAAAGTCTCAAAGCAAAGCCACTCGCCGTTTGAAAGGTGCGACTTCGACTCCTTCCATGGACGACTCGACTGGCGATTCTCCTGCTGAGGATAGTTCCCCTTCTTCTGATGATAAAACTGAAGCACCTGATCAAGAAACAGTTGCTTCCGAGGCAGTTGCAAGCGAACCATCTTCGGAAGCATCTACTACTGATGATAATGGGGATAGCGATTCTGCGGATTCCGAGGATTCTACAGTTGTTGAAGAATCTGCCGCGGACAAGGATGTCGCAGTTGACGTCAGTTCCGGAGATAGCTCCGAGAAAAAGGTTGTTGAGGAATTAGTGAGCGAGGATGAATCCGAAGTTGAACCTGCAGATGCACCCGCCGAAGATGAACCAGTTCCTGCCGAAGATAGTTCCGGCGATTCCTCCGGGGAAGAGGTTACGGAAGAATCTTTGAACGAGGATGAACCCTCAACTGAATCTGCAGATGCACCCGCCGAAGATGATTCCGCCGCCGACACTCCCAAAGAGGCATCGGCTGAAGATGAATCCACTGCCGAAGAAGAAAGTGATGGCGAAGGCGAGGAAGAAAAGGCCAAAGACTGATCCGGTTTTTTTGCCTTCTGATCATCGCAATAATGTTATTACTATCCAATGATTCGAGTGATGTACGAGCCCTTGCGATTCGACTTGTTGTCGCTTTTTCCCGAAACCTTGAATGGTTTTACCAGCGAGAGCATTATAGGAAGAGCCTGTGAACAGGGTCTTATCAACGTCCAGTCTCTAGACCTTCGGAATTGGGCCGAAGGTCGTCACAGGGTAACTGACGACCGACCATTTGGTGGAGGTGCTGGCATGGTGTTGAAACCCGAACCGATTTTTGCCGCAGTCGAGGAACTTCGTAACCCTGAATCCAAGGTTTTGTACATGGCGCCTGACGGAGAAACACTTTGTCGTGAAGTTTGCCAAGAGTTGGCCGAGGAAAGCCATTTAATTCTTCTAAGCGGGCATTACGAAGGCATTGATCAACGTGTTAGAGACGAGCTTGTTGATCGCGAAATCAGCGTTGGCGATTTTGTTCTTACCAATGGAGCCTTGGCTGCCGCCACTTTGATTGACTCCGTTTCTCGTTTTGTTCCCGGTGTCTTGGGGGAAGAGGGTTCCCTTTCTCAAGATAGTTTTACGGGAGGGCGTCTTAGTTTTCCTCAATATACCCGTCCCGCCGATTTTCGTGGGATGAAGGTTCCGGAAGTCTTGTTGTCGGGAGATCATGGAGCAATTGCCCGCTGGCGAGATGAACAAATGGTTGAAAAAACCCGAGTGCGTAGACCAGATCTTTTAAACTAACAGAGGAATTGTAATGAGCGATACCATAATCCAAGAAATCACAAAAGAACAATTAAAGGAAGGTCGAGATCACTTTAAGGTGGGCGACGGCGTAAAGGTGCATGTGCTTGTACGGGAAGGCGGCAAGGAACGTGTTCAAATTTTTGCCGGTATAGTTCTTGCCCGTAAGGGTGGCGGGATTCACGAAAGCTTTACGGTGCGTCGAATTTCCTCGGGCGTCGGTGTTGAGCGAGTTTTTCCTGTTCATTCACCTCTAATTGACAAGGTGGAGGTTGATCGTGAAAGCATCACCATGCGTGCCAGAATGTATTACTTAAGGGATCGCGTCGGAAAGGAAGCCACCAAGGTCAAGGAGAAGCGTATTCACGAGCAGAGCCGAAAGTAATGCGTTGAATATATATATGCATTCGTCATGACTTTTGGATATCTGTCTTTCCGATTTAACTTGTGAAGCCAAACGCTAGCGCCTACTCGGCGTTGTAGCGAATGATGAGGGCTTTCCACTTTAAACTAGGACTTTGTTCCGTCTTGTTTGTATGCCTTGCCTGGTGGGTTGTCTTTAGTTATTGGTTGCCTTCGCGTATTGAAGATTCGATTCGCATTTATTTTGGTGAGATAGATGTAGAGATTGACGATATTGATCTCACCTGGGGTGAGGGGGAGATTCGTTCGATCCGTCTTTCAGGGCCATTTATTGAGGCAGATTCCGCGAGAGTGTACTTCTCTTATTTCCCGATGGAGTGGTGGTTTGGCAAGTCTTCATCGATCAAGATTCTTCAGATCACAAATTTGCGTATTAAAGCTCTTGAAGGCAAGCGTTCAGCTGAGGCGTTTTGGAAGTGGATGGAGGCTAATCGCAAGGATGATGAGCTTTCAGCTCTTGAATCCCTTTCTGTCGCTGGCGAGTTCGAGTTTGCCGGAGCAAATTTCCCTTTTGAGCTTCATGGACGTTTGCCGGACTTCGGCGGAGGGGCTCGTCTTCCTTTTTCGATAGATGTGAATGCCACACGACAATTGCTTCCTTTTGGTTTGATCACAAGAGAAAAACTTAGCGGGACATTTCTTTGGGACAGATCCGGAAATGGAGAATCTGGTCATTTGAATTTGGGTATATTGTTTTCGGAAGGTGTTGATTTACAAGCTTTTGCTTCTTCTTCTGCACAAGGATTTTCCTTTCGCGTCGGAGACAGGGAAATCCCTTTACTGAATCTTGAAGTCGAGCGTCTTATTGGAGAAAGTGCTTTTTCAGGGGAGTGGAATTCCTCTATGGTCGGAGCTGATTTCGTTCCTTATTTCCCTGTTGTGGCGTTGTTTAAGGCTCAAGCTTCATTCGGCGGGGAGATTGTTTGGCATCCGTCGACTAATTCCATCGAGGGCGTCGCTGCCTTGTCTTCGGAAGTTTCGTCTTTTCTTTTTCGCGACGAAGGCGTTGTTAAGACTGATGCAACGGCTCGCTTCTTGTTGGATACAAACGATACTTTAAGCATTATTGAAATATCAGCGGAATTATCCGATCAACTGGGTGAAAGAATTCAACTTCAATCTAGGCAACCTTGGAAAGTTGGACGAGAAAAAGCTTTGATGCGTGTTGTTGCCGATGGATTTCGTCTGGGTAGATTTTCAACCTATTTCCCCCCTTCGGTGTCCTTTTCCGGTGAATTGGATGCCGAATTCGATTCCGACGGGGTTTTGTCTCGATTTACTCATGTCTATTTGAGGCGAGAAGGAGAAGACTGGGCGAGGCTCTCTGGATTCGTCGAGGCAGTCTTTTCCCGTGACGAAGATACTCCCGTGACCTTTTCCCTTGAATTTGAACCAGGTGCGGAAATGCTTGTAAGTTTGTTCCCTCCGGGAGGAGTCGGTGAAGTCTTTGGGGAAGCAGGTGCTCAAGGAAAAGTGAAGTTGGCAGGTGGCTGGAAAAGGGGATCGCTCGAACTCGATGTCTTTGAAGGAAGTCTTTTCACTACCTCGAAAGAACGTCAGCTCAAGGTCCGGGGGCTAAGTCCCGTGAAAGTATCCTTTCACCAGGGGAAACCGATTCTTACAGCGATAAGTGGAGAGGTTGCAGACATCTTCCGCCTTTCGGTTAAGAAGTTACCTATCGATGGGTTGCTGAATTGGCGTAGTGGCCGTTTTCAGGGAGACCTTTTTGAAGGGAACGGGACAGTTTTTTTCGAGGACGGTAGACTTGGGTTTCGTTCGGATCGGATTCAAGTGGAGCATGGTCGTGTCTTTCAGAATTCAAAGTTGGTGGGGGAAAACCTTAACTTAAGCACAGTCCTCAAATTTCTTTCTCTACCCGCAGGTGGAGGCGAGCTGGAATTGTCCGACCTGAACTTGCTTGTCGAGGGAACTGAAATCGCGTCGGGTGATATTTCTTTGACCTTAGCTAGGGATGAAGAAGCAAATGCCAGTGTGGTAACCCGATTGGAGTCCGTCAACTTTGATGCGGACTTGACTCAATTGGCAACAATCGGCTTACCGGCATTTCGAAATCTATCAGAGGCGCGATTACGAACAAACAATCTCAAAGTGCGTTCCGGAGAAAAGCTATCAATCGAGATGGACGGATTTCTTTCCGGGCAAGGGGCTCTTCTTAATGAAGGAGATAGATCACCGTCCTTCAAAGCCGGACTTCGCTTAACCGGGGAAGGAAGTTTGCACGATTTTTCCAAGTGGGTCGGACTACGGTTGGAGGGGCGGTCTGCAGCGACCAATGTTGAAGTCGATTTTGCTCCTGCTTCTGCCTCTGCGAAACTAATGGGAGAGAACTTGACCGCACTAGAATTGGCTTCTTTCTTACTTTGCTTTTCTCCTGAAGATTCTGAAGGTTCACCAAGGACCCTGGGAGAACTTATTGGGCTGATTTCGAGAAATTGGCAGATTGACCTCGGATTCCTTAACCTTGGTAAAAATCTATCTATAGCCAAAATGACTGGGTCGGCGAATGCCTCTGATTTAGGAGTCTTCGACATCCGGATTGAAGGTGAATCCGGAGGAGGAAAAGTAATGTCCAGAGGTCGCTTGGAATGGAGTGATGATGATGCGTTAATTCCAGTTGTGGACAATTTGCTGATTTCGGGAAGAGATTGGAATGCAAGTCGAGTCGGTTTGTTCAAGGAATCGTTTTTTCGATTGAATGGATTTCTGGATTGGGATGCTAACGGATCATTTGTTCCTGAATCAGGTTTTGTGGGCGAGGTTGATGCCGTGGTAAAGGCTTGTTCTCTGAATACCTTGAGCGATGCAAACAGTTCAGCTCGAATGGATAGTTTGCGTAAGAGTTTCTCTCGAGTACTGGGCTCTGAACCCATTTTGGCTAATGACAAGAGTCAAATACTAAGTCGTTTTTGTCTTTTACCTGCCGAGTTCAATGTTGCGGAGGCTAGACTTCGTACCCGGCGTAACATCGAAGGCAAAGTGGAGATTCAGGAATTATTTCTTCTCGCCGATGATTTTTTTGTTAGAGGTGCCGGCGAAGTTTTTCAGAGCGGGAAACAAAAGCTTTCGCTGACAATTGGGGCGAAAGGAAACTTCGGCTTAATCTTGGATGCCGCGGGGATGTTATCGGATGGCAAGCAAGATATGGGTTATCGATTATTAAAGGTTGAGCCGATTGTCGTTGAAGGAACTTGGCGAGAACCCGATTTCGTTAATCTCATCCGCTTGCTTGCATCCGGCTTGGACTTGGCTCCATAAAGCCGGTGATGTCTCTTGGCCTTCACTCTGTCCGTAGAAGATTTATTCGCTCGGGGTTTAGAAAATGTTTTAGAAGAACATTGCCGTCCAGATTATCCACGGGACCATGTTTAGAAGAGGCGAGTTCTTTGTATATGATCCATAAACGCTCGGCATAAGCATGCTGAGAGAAGTTTTTGAGAACTGAGGAACAGTTCGCTTTCAGTGTTCTGTTCGAAAGGTTACCGAGGTTGGATTGAGCTTGGATCGCACGGCCGAGGTCGGTGCTGTCGGCGACGATGGAAACGAGAATTTCCTGAAAGGGTTCATCGAGACGACCAAAGTCGATTTTCCCATTCTGGCAAATGGAGCTTTTTGCCATATCCAAGGCTTTTTTTGGGAGCGGCCGTTCGTAGTCGGCGTAAAGCTTCTTTAGCACCGATGCGATTCGGTTTTCAATTTCTTGTTCCGAAAGAAGATCGAGGGGAAGATCCATACGGGAGTAAAGATGACCGAGGTCTAGACCCAAGACCGCAAAGTCTTCCGTGACTTCAGGAATGTTTCGCCCGTACAGATTTTTTCCAAAGGTCCAAGGCTCGAGAAATCCCAACCCGAAGCCTTCTGCTACACTTGTGGTGACGAGAGCCTGTGAGGCGGTTACTACTTGGGAGAACGACAGGTCTGGATTTTCGCCAATACCAAAAGTGAGAGGCAGGTCTCGTTCGGCGGAAAAGGCTTTCCATCTTTCGTATTTAAGACGAAATTGAGGATTGGTCGGCCCGAGACTATTCGCGAAATGAAGATCGGAGTGTGCGGCTGCTAGGAGCGCTAGTTCACCGAGATTTTTCCGTCGAACCGCTCGCACGGGGTAAAGGTGCAATTGTTCTGGAAGATCAACTTTTTCACAAGGAGACTTAGCATGAGCTTGTTCGGGAATGGCATTTGGGAGGAGAAGAGGGGCGGGATGACCTGAAGACAGATCGGCTAAGAAATGGTGGTCACGTCGATTGAGCGCGGCGTACCGAATATGAGAGGCAGAAGGGTAGAGTCGATTGCGAACTGCTGAGAGGGCACGATAGTTTCCCGGTCGGCCGTCCTCCGCGAAGTCGTGAATGTGAAGCAGTAAAGGATTTCCCCGTTCGGCCAGTTGGTAAATTGCTTCAGTCAATGCAGGGTTTTTACCGAGAGAGTGGTTGTGCACATGCCACAGGTCGGGAGCACTTCCTAGACTTTCCCTTGCTGCCTTTTCGAGACTTTCTCTCAGCTGGGTTGGGTCCGGAGTTTGTGGCGGATTGCTGTAGTCGAGTCCCTCGATAACGGAAAAGTCTTTTATCTTTTGGCCGAAATAAGGGCGGCCTGAAAGAACCACGAATTGGAGTCTTCCCTGAGACTGATCGAAAGCATCTAAGGTGTTTTCGATGACTCGGGTTACTCCGCCCGGTTCAAGATGATAATGGACGACGGCAATCTTCAAGGTGGAGGTGTTTGTCTCTACGGTTGTTTGGATAGCTTGCGTCGAGCAAGGTAGGCTTCTACTTCGATCATTGGTGGTCGTTCTTCTTCCACTACCTTGTGAGTAAGTTGCCGATAGTGACCTTCCTCAACTTCGAACTGCCTGTAGACAGTCTCCATGTCCGGCAGTTGTTCGACGCGTCCATGTGATCGCAAGCGATTGAGAAAGGTCTGGAGGATCCCGAAGCTCATTTTGCCAAGTGCGTTGGTAGTCTGATTCCGGTGAACTCGACGATCGAGGTCCGTCTGGGCAAACGCTTCTATCCCGTATTCTTGATAGAGGTCCAGTAGATGAGCGGTTTCAACTCCGTAACCGATGGGAAAGGGGATGCGCTCCAAGACTTCTCGCCTGGCGGCGTATTCTCCCGACAAGGGTTGGACGATATTGGTCAACTCGGGGTAGAATAAGGAAAAGAGAGGTCGAATCAGAATTTCCGTGACACGTCCGCCACCACTAGGTCGCAGGCCGGAGGAGTAGTTTAGTGGTCGGTCATAAAAGGCTTTTGCGTATTTTATTTTCTCATATTGAATCAGCGGTGCCACTAGACCGTAGACGAAACGTGGATGAATGTTTGATATGTCGGCATCGACATAGCAGATAATGTCTCCCTTCAGCAGATATATGGCTTTCCACAGATTCTCACCCTTACCGCGTTTGTTACCCATTTCCGGAAGAATGTCGGAGGCAAGGTACACGTCGGCGCCGTAGGCGGACGCCACCTCTCTCGTACGGTCGTCCGATCCTGAATCGATAACGGCAAACTCGTCCACCAATCCATATCGCTCCATTAATTCCGAGCGGAGAATCAGCACTTCTTTCCCGATGGTTTTTTCTTCGTTAAGAGTCGGTATGCAGAGAGAAATGGTAAGGCCTTTCCGCTCCTTTTCCTCGACTAGCTTGCGGAGATCCCAGAAATCGCTGTGGTGGAAGGTGTTTTGTTCCAGCCAACTGTTTGTGTCCTTCGTCATGCGTCGCAAAGTCCCTCATCGATAGTTCTCAAGAGTGCAATCAGCTGAGCGAGACCCTTGAAGAGAGGTTCCAGAAGTACGGTTTCGTTTTCGTCGCGAAGGTTTTCGGCAGTGGTGAGTCCGAGAGTCACGCCGGGGTGACCTGCTTGGACGATTGCGTTTAGGTCTCCCGTACTTGGATCCACCTTGGGAGTGATTGCGAGGGAGTCCATGATTGCTCGGGTAGTCTTGACCAATGGATGGGTGAAAGGAATACCGCAGTTGGGTCGCCGGGCTACGATTTCAAGTTTCACTTCGGTGCCGGATTCCAAGGAAAACTCCTCGGAAAGGTCTCGGACTTGGCTCTCCAGATCTGTCACTACAGTGTCTGCCTCGCTAGTTATTTCGAAGCGAAGCGAGCCGCGTTTGGGAACTGTGTTGTAGGTTGACCCGCAACGGAGTCCCCCAAAAACGACACTGGTCTTTGGCTCGCGCGGTACCGGTATTTCCATGATTCGCCCGACTAAGCGAGAAAGGTGGGCTATGGCACCAGACGCGCCGAATCTGTTCCAGTCGTAATCGCCTGGGATTCGCAAGTTGATCTCGCATCGCAAGGCACCTAGGCCAGAGTAGCTCAAGCGTCCTAGTGTCGCTCCTTCCACGCAGATACCAGCCCGAAACGGCCGTTGAGTTGTTTCCAGAAAGTGATGGGCGCCTTCGAGGTTTCCCCGACCTAGGCTTTTGACATTGGCGAGAAGAAGCAGGTCGTCTTTAAGCTTGAGTCCAAGTGCGTCGAGGAGTGCTGGGAGAGTGAGGATTGAGGAGAGACCAATGGCATTGTCCGCGATGCCCGGACCTATAATTCTGTCAGAGCCCACTGTCATCGCGTGGTTGGTTTCCTGATCAAAAACGTTATCGGCGTGAGCCATTACTAGAATGGTGTTTACTCCCTCGGAACCTGGAAGAAGAGCCGAAGCGTTTCCGCAATCATCAATGACGGGTGCAACTAATTCGTTTTCCCGAAATCGATCGATTACGAAACGAATTCTGTCTCCTTCTCCGAACGTAGGAGCAGGGATTTCGCCTAACAAAACTGCATTCGCGAGGAGTTCTTCTCGAACTGCACTTAGTCTTTCGACTTGTCCGGGAATTTCACCCAAGAGTTCGGACAGAATTTCTTCTTCTTTGATAAGTTTGCTGTCCATGCTTCTTTCCCTTTAGGAAAAAGGAGCCTTACTGGCCACGTCAAAGTTTCCGAGAGGTCTTTGTTGTTGAAAACTTTAGTCATTTGGACATGGGTTTACTCAAGTCGCGATAAGAGCGATCATTGTAGCATCTCATGTCAAAAAAAATCGGATTTGTCTCTACTCGCTTTGCCGGGCAGGACGGTGTTTCTCTCGAGAGCGCTAAATGGGCGGAAGTTCTTTGGGAAGATCGACACGTCAGTTTTTGGTACAGTGGTAGAAGTGATCGCGAAGCTGACATCAGTCATATCGTGCCCGAGGCTTACTTCGGGTTTTCCGAGAACGAATGGATAAACGAACTTATATGGGGAACCGAGCGTCGCAGTCGTCTATTGACCGAAAGGATCAGAGATCTTTCGGAATACCTAAAGAGTACCCTTTATCAATTCGTCGAGAAGTTCGAGATAGATATCCTGATTCCTCAAAACGTGCTGGCTATTCCGATGCACATTCCCTTGGGGATTGCTCTGACGGAGTTTCTCTCCGAAACCCGTATGCCGGCTATTGCCCACCACCATGATTTCTACTGGGAGCGCACACGGTTCTCAGTGAATGCAGTGCCCGAATATCTAGATATGTCCTTCCCCCCTGATCTGGTGAATATGCGAGACGTTGTAATCAATCAGGAAGCTCAGGAGCAATTGGCCCTCCGCAAGGGGATTTCTTCTTTGGTGATTCCCAATGTCTTTGATTTTGACAACCCACCCGCTCCGCCCGACGATTACGCGGCTGATGTGCGCCAAGAGTTGGGATTGGCTCCCGATGACTTTTTCATTCTTCAGCCTACTCGGGTTGTCCCTCGCAAAGGGATCGAGCAATCAATCAAATTGGTGAGTCTTCTCAAAAAACCAAAGTGCAAGCTGGTCATTTCTCATGAAGCAGGTGACGAGGGTTACGAGTATTACGGGATGCTCGAACAACTCGCCAAAGAAGAAGGTGTAGACCTCCGTTTGGTCGCCGACCGGGTTGGCGAAGTGCGGCAGCGTGATTCGAAAGGTCGAAAGGTTTACACGCTTTGGGACCTTTATCCTCACGCTGACTTCGTTACTTACCCGAGCATTTACGAAGGCTTTGGCAATGCTCTTCTTGAGGCGGTTTACTTCCGCAAACCGGTCTTGATCAACCGCTATTCGACCTTTGTCCGCGATATCGAACCCAAAGGCTTTCGCCTGCTAACCATGGACGGTTTCGTTTCTCCATCCCTTGCCGACCATGTCCAACATGTTCTCCACAACGAATCTTACAGAAATGAAATGGTAAATCACAACTACGAGATTGCTCGGCAGTTTTACTCCTACTCTGTCGTCCGCAGTAATCTGCGAGCCTTGATTTCAAGCCTCACAGGCTATTAGTCGTTTTAAATGAACAGCATCTCGTCCATCGTGAAGCATGTCTCCAACTCCAAGTTGAAGACTATTCGCCGTCGCTTTCAAAAGCTATACGGAGCCACCATCGCGGATCAATTGCTTGAGCGTTTTTATCACACCCTCGGTCGCTATGGAGTGGGAATCGATGCTCGCCGAACTGAGCGTTTGTGGAGCGAGAAAGACGCCGTCCTCATTACCTACGCCGACATGGTTCACCAAAAAGGCGAGGTTCCCCTCGAGACTCTTCGCCACTTTTGCACTGAACATTTGAAAGGCGTCTTTTCGATAGTACATCTTCTACCTTTTTATCCTTGGTCTTCCGATGATGGTTTTTCCGTCATCGATTACCGTGAGGTGGACGAGCGCTACGGGGATTGGAAGCATGTTCGGAGCTTTTCATGCGAGTTCGATCTAATGTTCGATCTCGTCCTCAATCACTGTTCCGCAGGAAGCGACTGGTTTCTCGATTATGTCTCCGGAATTGAACCTGCTATCAACTATATTCGGGAAGAAGACCCGGAGGCCGATCTCACCGCTGTAGTAAGACCCCGTCCTTCTCCTCTTTTGACTCCGACCTCCACCCGTGATGGAGAGCGTTACGTATGGACTACTTTCAGTTCCGATCAAGTTGATCTTGATTGGCGTTCTCCCGATCTGCTCTTTGAGTTTCTCGACATTGTAATGAAATACGTCTCCGAAGGTAGTCGGATTCTTCGATTGGACGCAGTGGCTTTTCTTTGGAAAGAAATCGGAACAAACTGCTTGCATCTGCCCGAGACTCACGAAGTGGTTAAGCTCTTGCGAAACTTTCTGGAAGTCATAGCCCCCGACGTCATCATCTTGACAGAAACGAATGTTCCGCATGATGAAAACATAAGTTATTTTGGTCGAGGTGACGAGGCTCACATGGTTTATCAGTTCACTCTACCTCCCCTTGTCTTGCACGGTTTGCTCAAGGGCACCGCCTCTCACCTTACTCAATGGGCGACCCATTTGGCACCTCCGCCTCGCGGTTGCTCCTTCCTCAATTTTACGGCCAGTCACGATGGAATCGGAGTTCGCCCTCTAGAGGGTATACTTTCACAGGAAGAAATTCTTGCCCTTGCCGAAATGGTGAAGGCACGTGGAGGGCTTGTCTCGACGAGGTCCCTTGAAGACGGTTCCGAGGTTCCCTACGAATTAAATGTTACCTACTTCGGCGCCCTTGCCGAACCTGCAGACGATGCAATTGGAGAAGCTCGTTTCCTTTGTTCCCAAGCGGTGGCTCTTGCCATGCAAGGGGTTCCGGCTGTTTATTTCCATTCTCTCACCGCAACTCCCAACTATATTCAAGGGGTTGAGCAAACCAGTCAAAATCGGACTATCAACCGTCGAAAATGGGAGCACGGTGAACTTACGGAACTTCTCGATGATGCCGAATGTCACTGTGCTCGGGTTTTCGACTGGTTGTCGCGTCTGATGCGACGTCGGTCATCCTGTCCTGCTTTTCATCCTGATGCGCCTCAGGTCATTAAGGAATACGGTTCCGATTTGTTTGCCATCGAGCGCACATCTCTCGACGGTTCTCAAACTGTTATTTGTCTCTTCAATTTCACGAATGCTCCTGTTCCTATTCCCTCAGTAATCGCCATTGAGGAACTTTTTCCCGATGGTAAAGTTCGTGATCTTGCCGGCGGTTCCGATATTGCCATTGGTCCGGATGGTATTGTTCTAAGGCCTTACCAGACTCTTTGGCTTGCTCCACTTTGAACCTTTTACTCTTTGAAGATCAGGCAAACGAAATCCTTTTGCCCACTGATGATCCTCGGACTATACATGTCCGAAAGGTATTGAGGCGCCTACCTGGAGACGGCTTCGACGTTGCCGTTGTAAATGGTCCTAAGGGCAAAGCGACCATCTTAGATGACGGTACCGCCGGATTGCGTCTTTCTTTTCTTTGGCAAGAAAGTATTGTTGATGATCGAAATCCAATTCGTCTTCTTGTCGGTCTTCCAAGACCGCAGACTGCTCGTAAAATTCTACAGCAAGCAGCCAGTTTAGGTGTCGAGGCAATGGACTTTTTTGGAACAGATAAAGGCGAGCCTTCGTATGCCGACAGCAAACTTTGGAGTTCGGGCGAGTGGCGTCGCCACCTCCTTCGTGGAGTCGAACAAGCTTTCTCTTCCTTTCTTCCCATCGTGAATCATAATCCTAACCTCGAGGCCGCTCTTGCCGAATTATCTGGTTCCTGTAGCCGTTTCGCCCTCGATGTATACGAAGCCGCTTCACCGCTGACTTTTGCCGATTCTGGCCTTCCGCGAACCCCGTGCCGGCTCGCCGTTGGCCCCGAACGTGGTTGGTCCGAACAAGAACGTGAACTCCTGAGAGAATCTGAATTCGAATTTCGCCATCTTGGTCATCGTGTTCTTCGCGAAGAAACTGCCTGCGTTGTCGCGCTAGGAATACTTTCCTCTGGGTGCTGGTGAAGATTCAGGCGGAAGTCGGTCGAAAAAAAGCCAAGTTTGGCGCTCCCTTGCGAGCTTTTCCCAAACGACGTTCGCATTGCCAGCCTTCCGCATCTAGCTCGACTTCACCTGGTAATTCAACAATGACGAGGGAACTTTTGTTCGCCAGACCTTCCACAAGTAACCGAGCAAATAGTTTTGGAGCAATCTTCGTGAGAATAAGGTAGGGGGGGTCTGCGAAAATTAGGTCGAATGGTCCTGCTCGGCAAGGTTTGGCTCGGAGGGCATCACCGCTTATCACTTCAAAACTTTTCGGAGAAACGTTGGCGCTCTTGCACACAGCAATCAGATTTTTTTGAATGCATGATGTCGTGTGCACGTCTTGCTCGATGAAGGCTCCACTCTCAGCTCCGCGGCTGAGTGCCTCCAATCCATAGGAACCTGTTCCCGCAAAGAGATCGAGGAATTTCGCACCTGACACCAGATCTCCCAATGAGGAAAACAAACGTTCGCGAACTGGTTCTGCCGCAGGTCGCAAGGGACTACCTTTCGGTATTCTCAGCTTTATACCTTTGGCTTTCCCTCCTGAAATCCTCATCTAATTAGAAGCTTCATTGAACGTCGAAGTGGAACTGCCTGACTCAAAAAATACATTTTCATGGTATTGAGATGTTTGAATGCCCTGATATAATTATCTGGTTACAAATGCACTCTCTTTAAACGGTGCTTTTTGCTGTACTCGTTGTCAGATTCCTGCAGAAATGGTCAATCGCATTCGACAAACAATGAGCCGGACCTACCGAGTATTCGCAACGGATGACCTTCCATTGGAGGAAGGCATGTTTCACTTGCAGGGAGAAGAAAGTCGTCACCTTTCGAGAGTCTTGCGGGTTAGAGTTGGAAATGCTGTCGAGGTCTTGGACGGGCGAGGGACAATTTTTCGGACTGAGGTCGTTGGCGTGAACGGAAGGGTTGTTGTTCTGAAAAATCTTGAATCTGTTCAGGTCGCTAAACCTCGGGTGGCCTTCGACCTCGGGGTCTCTTTGCCAAAGGGTGGAGGAATGGATGATATCGTTCGGCAGCTCACTGAACTCGGAGTTTCGTTTATCAGCCCTCTATTTTCGGAACATGGCGATGTTGCGAACGTGGAGCATCGGGCAGAGGCCAAGATGGGTAAGTGGTCGCGGATTTCGTCAGAGGCTTGCAAGCAGTCGGGGAATCCCTGGGCGCCCGTGATCCGAGAACCTCGCTCTTTCGATCGGTGGTTACGAGAATTACCTGCCGGTGGCGTTCGTTTGATCGGTTGCCTTGGAGCTAATGCAGTTTCAGTATCTTCTGTGTCGAAGAGTTTCGCAACGGACATTGCTTTTGCGATCGGTCCGGAAGGTGGATTTTCCGAAGTGGAGAAAGCAATTGCCGAAGATGCGGGGTTTGTTCCCGTCTGTTTAGGACCCCATACTATGAAAGTAGGGACGGCGGCTATTTGCGCATTGGCAGTTGCATGCGAAAAATTTGGCGTTTAATTATAATTATCTCAAACTGATTTTAATGGCAAAGCATTTTAGTGGAGAAGAAAAACTGCGGATCGTACTGGAGTCGATCATTCGTGGTATATCTAAGGACGAGCAATGCAAGAAATACGAGTGCTCGGAAACCGATTTCGATGCATGGCGCGAACATCTTGTTACAAATGGTGGAAAAGTTTTCGAGCCAGGATACGGTATTGTTGCTAAGAAATCGATCCATCCTTCCAGTGGTGGATGGTTTTCCAAGTTCGTCCTTAGCTTCAGCATCTTAGTGAATATTGCTTTTGTGAGCGCTGTACTTGCATGGCAAATGAAATGGATCGATCTTGGAAGCTATTTACCCAAGTCTCAGGTCGCGTCCACAGCGGAACCCTCATCTCCTTCCATGTCCGGAACCGGTGTTAAGGGAGTCGAAACTTTGGAGTCACTTTCGCTTATGACCAAATCTTCTACCGCCAAACAGAGCACTTTGTCTTCTTCTGGTGCGAGCTCGCGAACAGATTCTTCCCCGATGCCTGTTGTTTCGGTTCCGATCCCCTCTTCTACAAAAGCACCGATGTATTCTGGGTTGGCTGGAAGACCTCGACCAACCTTCGAAATCGACGCTTTCGGAGTCCGTACACTTGGCCGTCAGATCGTTTTTGCCTTGGACGCGAGCGATTACATGACTCGAGGAAGTCGAGTTGGACAGTTTCGTGAATTGAAAGAAAAGTTACGATTGGCAATATCCAGACTTTCTGAAAAGAATCACTTCAACTTATTAGTATTTCGCAACTTGCGGGAAATTGAAATGTTCGGAAAAACTATTCTTTTAGCCAATTCCACGAATAAAAGTCTTGCCTTGAAGTGGCTTAAGGAAATTGGAGAACCTTACGAGAAAAAGCAAGCTGCCTCAATTCGTCGTCCTAATGATAGGGACATCATGGATAAACCACCTCCGGGCACCGTAGGCCCTTGGTATGCCCTTTACTGTGCGATAAAAAACTATCACCCCGATGCAGTCTTTGTTTTGACTGGAGAATGCTCTTCGATGCGTCCTCAGGATTTTTCGTCCGTTGATTCCACAAAATCTGATTTAAGGAAAACAGGAGATCCCGATGATTTATTTAAATGGGAGTTACGGACAAAAACTCTTCGTCGCACAGCTGTCAAATGGCTGCTGGTTTCCATGAAAGCTGATGAGATGCCCCCCACAACACAAGACGAATTGGAGCTTCTCGCTTTGGCCCGTCTTCAAATGACGTTACCACCCAAACCTCAAGTCTCATCCAGTGCTTCATGGCCATGGCGCGACGTTTATCAGAAGTTTCGTGACGCCTTGAACCATGAAGAGTCGGACCTGCCGATCGTTCATTTCGTTGTTGCTTTACCCGAGGGCGTCACTTGGCCTGCGGATTTGTCAGATACTGCGGGTGAATTTGCACGCATGGCCAAAGGGCAATTAATGTTCACCAACGCAACCCCTCCCTGATTCTAGTTTGTGTTGATGAGGATCTCATCCGTGCCGTTACGGGTTTTCCCTAGACTTCTTTTACTGGGCATTCTGCAGTGTGGAATCGCATCGATTGCTTCTTCGGATACCGGTAGCAAAGCTTCAACCATTCCCGAAATAATCACTGACGATTATTCGACTTTGTGGGTACTTCTAGGTTTGGTTTTGGCATCTATGGCCACTTGGGTTTTTGGGCGTTGGGGTGGGCTTGCTGTGCCCCTCTCTACACGTCGGAAGGCTTGGCTCATTTCTTTATCTTTGTTGGCTAGTGGTGTTTGGCTTGGTTACCCTACGGAAAAGGATGATTTAAACGCATTAAAATGGGAGCAGTGGTCACCTGAGCGCGAACTCGAATTGTTGGATTCGGGCAAGGCTGTGTATATCGATTTTACGGCTAAGTGGTGCATTTCGTGTCAAGTCAACAAGCGAGTGTTTTATCGTGAAGACGTAATAAGGAAAATTCGAGATCTCGAAATCACTCTTCTCAAAGCTGATTGGACAGATAAAGGACCTGTTATTCTGAATGCATTGCAAAAACACGGTAGAGTGGCGGTACCACTCAATGTATATTATAAGTCATCCGGCGAAGGAGATCTTGTTTCCACTCCTATCCTTTTGCCTGAAGTGCTGACCAACTCTATTATTCTCGAAGTCCTTGAAACAGGTAAACCTTATTTCGAACGCAAAGAACTAGGATTCATTGGGATACTAGGTTTTGCCTTTATCGGAGGTCTAATCTTGAATTTAATGCCGTGCGTATTTCCTGTGCTTGGACTAAAAATCATGGGGTTTGTCAAACAGGCAGGTGAAGATAGGAAGAAGATTGCTCGTCACGGTTTTATTTTTACGGCTGGGGTTTTGATTTCTTTTTGGCTTTTAGTCGGTATTCTCTTGTGGTTGCGTAATACGATGAAGCAGGAATTGGGCTGGGGCTTTCAATTACAGGAACCCGGTTTCGTCTTTGTGTTGGCCCTTGTGCTCTTGATCTTCGCTTTGAGTCTGAGCGGTGTTTTCGAGATAGGTCTATCTCTTGCCGGGACGGGTTCCAAGCTCGTTCGACAATCAGGTTACGCGGGTTCATTCTTTTCGGGCGTACTTGCCGTGGTGGTTGCCACACCCTGTATGGCGCCTTTCCTGGGTGTCGCTGTGGGAGCGGCATTGGCGATGACGTGGTTCCCTGCCATTGCGGTGTTCACTTTTGTCGGATTGGGATTGGCCTTTCCCTATCTGCTCTTGTCCTTGATGCCGAATTTGATAAGTCGATTACCCAAGCCAGGAGCTTGGATGGAATCTTTTAAGCAGGGGATGGCCTTTCCGATTTACGCTACGGTCGTCTGGCTTGTCTGGAACTTGTCTGCCCAACTAGCCTGAAAAGAGCTACAACGCTTCGTCCCCTTGCTCTCCGGTCCGAATCCGAATGGCCTGTTCGAGTGACTGTACGAACACTTTGCCATCACCGATCTTTCCAGTCTTGGCTGAAGTTACTATGGTGTCGATTACTTTGTCGATGATCTCGTCCGATACTGCGATTTCGATCATCACTTTTGGTAGAAAGTCGATGGTGTATTCGCTACCTCGATAAATCTCAGTATGGCCTTTTTGTCTGCCGAACCCTTTGGTTTCGATGACCGTCATTCCCTCTATTCCGATTTCGGAAAGGGCATCCTTAACATCCTCTAGCTTGAAAGGCTTTATAATTGCTTTTATTAATTTCATTGAAAACTTATAGATTAATTGGAGTTCAAATTATTGAATACTGTAACCATTCTCGCCATGTGAAGCTTGGTCAAGCCCCTTCGTTTCATCATCTTCGGAAACCCGAATTCCACCTGTAATTGCTCCGACGATTTTAACAATGACAAAGGTCGCCACCACCGAAAGCGCTATTGCAGCTAGACAGCCTTGGGCTTGTACGATTAATTGCTCGGTCCAAGTGAAGTAAGCTCCATCGCTTTCTTCCCCATGGCGGCTGATCCCTTGTCCGCCCAAGACTCCGAGTTGACCAAGGTAGGAAACCATCAGCGTTCCAAGTATGCCACCCACGCCGTGAACGGCTGCCACGTCAAGCGAGTCGTCTATGCCAAGCTTCTCTTTGATGAAACCGCAGGCGAAGTAGCAGACGATCCCTGCGGAGGCTCCGATGATGATCGCACCCATGGGGCCGACAGCGCCGGAGGCAGGCGTGATTGTCGCTAGACCGGCGATAGTGCCGGTGACGATACCGACCAAGCCTGGCTTTCCGGTTTTTTTCCACTCGATGAACATCCAGACCAAACTTGCAGTTGCCGCTGAAAGGTGGGTTACTAGCATTGCCATGCCTGCATTACCATCGGCTGCTCCGGCACTTCCTGCATTGAAGCCAAACCATCCGACCCAAAGCATGGATGCTCCGATCATGACCATGCCTGGGTTGTGAGGAGGTTTTAGGTTTTTCGGATAACCATGCCTGCGTCCAAGCATCCAAGCTAGCGTCAGGGCAGATGCTCCGGCAGTTGCATGAACTACTATACCACCTGCAAAATCAATGACGCCGGCTTTCATCAACCATCCGCCTCCCCAAACCCAATAACAAACCGGGCAATAAACGACTATCAACCACAAGGCAGTGAAGAGCATGACCGCTGTGAACTTGATCCGTTCAACAAAGGCACCCACGATCAGCCCCGGGGTGATAATGGCAAAGGTCATTTGGAAAATAACCCATACGGAAGAAGGGAATCCGTTGCTTTCCAAGCCCTCCTCCGTCAAGCCTTGGAGAAAAAATTGTTCCTTGCCGCCAATCCAGGATTTCCCACTTCCCTCCGTCAGAGCCAAGCTGTAACCGACGCAAACCCAAATTATGGAAGCCAGGCAGGCGATAGCGAAGCAATGCATGAGGACCGAGAGCACATTCTTGGACTGAACCAAGCCGCCGTAAAAGAGAGCGAGCCCTGGCAAGGTCATGAAAAGCACTAGAGCCGTAGCAGTTATCATCCATGCGGTGTTCCCCGGTTGGAGGGCAACTTCTTCCCCGTTGGGCTGGGCAAAGCCAGTCGCGTTCAAGAGTAGGAAAACTAGGATGGCTAGGCCAACTTTAAGGCAAGGTAAGTTTTTCATAGATTGGATTGTTTTGGTTTTAGAAGACAGAACCCTATTGCAAGAATCAAGCCATGAAGAGCATTTATGCTGAAAATGAATAAAAATAATTCACTTAATTCGCTCTGTTGTATTTGTTTTGTCCACATTTAAACTTACTTTCGCAAAAATTACGGTTCGCAAAGAAATTAGTTTGGGTTGTTCGGTCTAGATTTATTAATATTATTTTATATTACTTCTTCACCTTTCTCTCCTGTTCGAATTCTCACTGCTTCATCAATAGGGATGATGAAAATCTTGCCGTCTCCAATTTTCCCGGTCTTTGATGAGCCTACTATTGCATCGATGACCTTGGTCGCCATGTCATCGCCTACTGCTATCTCGAGCTTGACCTTTGGTAGGAAATCTACGGTGTACTCGCTTCCACGGTAAATCTCGGTGTGCCCTTTTTGGCGTCCGAAACCCTTGACTTCGGATACGGTCATGCCTTCCACTCCAATTTCCGACAGGGCTTCCTTAACTTCTTCCAGTTTGAATGGCTTGATGATGGCTTTGATAAGTTTCATAATTTGAATCTTCCTTTTTGGGTTGATGAATTTAGGACGAATATCCCGACTCGCCATGGTCGGTTAGGTCGAGACCGGTCTCTTCGGAATCTTCGTCGGAACGAATTCCACCAACAACGGCACCTACGATCTTCAATGTGATATATGATACTACACCACTCCAGACAACTGTGAAGAGTACGCCTTTGGCTTGAATCCAAAGCTGGTTGCCACCATCAGGGTTCAGCATGCTAAAGCTTTCGCCTCCATGCGTTCCATTAACCCATAGACAGCCCGTGAGCAAGGCTCCAACAATTCCCCCTACTCCGTGAACGCCGAATACGTCGAGACTGTCGTCGTATCCGAACTTGGATTTGAGTGAAGTGGCCGCCCAGTAACAAATTACTGCGGAAGCAGTTCCTATGAGCAGGGCTCCCATCGGACCAACGGAACCAGATGCTGGAGTAATGGCAACGAGACCTGCGACGGCACCGGTAGCCAAACCAACCGCGGTCGGTTTGCCTTTCGTAAACCATTCGACGATCATCCAACCGGCGGCTGCGGCTGCGGTTGCAATTTGAGTCACTAACATTGCCATTCCTGCTTGGCCGTTAGCCGCTACTGCACTGCCTGCGTTGAAGCCGAACCAGCCGACCCAGAGCATAGAAGCTCCAATTACGGTCAAGGGTACGCTGTGCGGAGTAAGTTTTGCACTCCCAAAACCTTTTCTTTTACCTACCATGATACAGGCTACCAAACCTGCGATGCCTGCGTTGATATGAACGACTGTGCCCCCTGCGAAGTCGATTACCCCCCAATTTACAAAGAGTGCTCCGTCTCCGGCCCATGTCATGTGGCAGATGGGCAGGTAGGAAAGGGTAAACCACAAGACCGAAAAGATCAGCACTGCGGAGAACTTCATTCGTTCAGCAAAGGCGCCGACGATGAGGGCGGGGGTGATGATGGCAAAGGTCATCTGGAAGGTAACGAATACTGCCTCGGGAATTTCTAATACCTTGGTCATGGCGAATTCCGTAACGTTAACCCCAGATAAAAATACCGTGCCCAGTCCTCCTACGAACGAATTGAAATTAGTGGTTTTAGCCACCATACCTTCGGTATTGAAGGCAATGCTATAACCATATGCCACCCACAAAATCGTGATGATCGAGGCAATGGCGAAACATTGCGCGAGTACGGAGAGGATGTTCTTGCTTCGAACAAGTCCGCCGTAGAAAAGCGAAAGTCCGGGGAGCGTCATGAAGAGAACCAAAAGCGTGGCCACTATCATCCATGCCGTGTCTCCACTGGAGATTTCTATGGGAGTCGGTTCTGCAGCTTCCGGAGATGTTGCTGCTTTAGGAGCGTCAGGACTTGCTGTTGCGTTATCTTGGGCGAACCCTTGATTCGTGAACGACATTAGTCCGAGGAGTATTGGCACCAGCGATCCCGCGAACCATGGCGCAATTTTTTTATTTAACATGGCATCTCTTTCTTATCAATTTGCAGTTGAGTGGTTTATGGATGGATTAACTCCATCTAACATTCAAACTGCAACTACCGTACCAACTGTTCCTAAGAATAGAAAATGACTAAAAATATGTCAGGAAATGAAATTATTTCATGATTACTCATTTCCTGAGTACTCGCTTTGTGCTTTCAGATTTTCTGCCGGAGTAGAATAAATCACAAGCAAGCTTGTTTGACCAAAATCTCCATCAGTTAATGATGCGATTCTATGCGTTTTCGGGCTGATCCCGCAATTTGTATTGTCAGGATTTGTATTGCCCCAGAGAGCTTTTGTTTCTGAAAGACGATTATCGGTTAATCGCTTTCAGGAAGAACCGAACGAATATGAAGATCCCGAAGTTGTTTGTCAGTGGCGACGCTTGGGCTGTCCGTCATTAGATCCTGACCTTTCTGAGTCTTCGGGAAAGCTATAACGTCTCGGATACTGTCTCTCCCTACCAGAATGGCGACGAGGCGATCTAAACCAAGTGCAATCCCGCCATGAGGAGGAGCGCCAAAGGTAAAGGCTTCCAGCATGTAGCCGAACCGGCTTTTTACGACGTCGGCAGGTATAGCGAGAATTTCTTCGAAAACTTTCTTTTGTAAGTCGGGTTGGTGGATACGAATGGATCCGCCGCCGAGTTCAACCCCGTTGAGCACTATGTCATAGTGTTGTCCTCTAACTTTCTTAGGTTCCGAGTCCAGCAGTTCAATGTCTTCCGGCACGGGAGAAGTGAAAGGGTGGTGAGTGGCTACGTAGCGGCCCTGTTCCTCGTCGTGGCTCATGAGAGGAAATTCGATCACCCATAAGAATTTCCAGTCCGTCGGGGATCGTTCGATCTTTCCTCTTTTCTCCAAGAGGGTGGCGGACTCCAATCGAACGCGACCTAGAATGTTGCAGGAGCTTTCCCAATCGCCTGCCGCAAAGAAAATTATGTCCCCGTCTTCTACGGAGAGATCTTCTCGAAGTTTGTTTTGTTCGGATTGCGAGAGGAATTTGAGGATTGGCGATTTCCATTCGCCGTTTTCAGATTTGATGAACGCCAAGCCCTTGGCGCCAAGGGACTTGGCGGTTTCCTCAAGGTGCTTAAGCTCTCCTTGAGTTAGGTCGGCCAACCCTTTGGCATTGAATGCCTTTACCGAGCCACCGCTTGCGATCGTTCCGGAGAAGACCTTGAAGTCAGATTCCCGAAAGGTGTCGGAAAAGTCTTTTATTTCAAGGCCGAAACGCAAGTCTGGTTTGTCGGAGCCGAAGCGGTTCATTGCGTCTTCGAAGGGCATGCGAAGAAAGGGAGTCTCAATTTCAGTTCCCAGCGTTTCTTGCCAAACTTTTTTCAACAATCCCTCAATCAGGCCGTACATGTCTTCGCGATCGATGAACGACATCTCGACGTCCACCTGAGTGAACTCGGGTTGACGGTCTGCCCTTAGATCCTCGTCGCGGAAGCAGCGCGCCATTTGGTAGTAGCGCTCCACGCCCGCGACCATTAGCATTTGCTTGTATTGCTGAGGCGATTGAGGTAGGGCATAGAATTTGCCCGGATTGAGGCGACTGGGGGCGAGGAATTCACGAGCTCCTTCGGGAGTGCTCTTGAACAGCATGGGTGTTTCCACGTCGAGAAAGCCATTGGCGTCGAAATAGTCGCGAATGGCTTTGCTGGCCTTGTGGCGAAGTTTGAGGGTCTCTAGGTTTTTTGGTCTTCGGAGATCCAAATAGCGATAGGCGAGTCGCAACTCCTCGCCTACTCGGTCTGCCTCGTCGTCCATCGGGAAAGGAGGCGTCTTGGATTGGTTGTGGATCAGCAAGTCTACGACATGAATTTCGACTTCGCCAGTGGGGAGGTTTACATTTACTGTATCCCCATCTCGTTCGTGGACTTCACCGGATGCTTGGATGACGCTTTCCGGCTTAAGCTCGCCAAAAATCTTTGTCAGCTCCGAGTTCTCGGGGTCCAGCACGAGTTGGGTTTTGCCCTCGCGATCCCTGAGGTCGATGAACAGAATTCCTCCGTGATCTCGTACGGAGTCGATCCATCCCACTATGTTGGCGGGGGATCCGGCGTCGGCTTTGCGAAGTTCGTTGCAGTGATGAGTGCGTTTCATAATTCTTCAAATACGGAAAAGCCTTGGCATCATGTAGAAAGCAGTCGTCATGGCAAGAGCGATGCCGGATTTGATTTTCCCAAAAAAAGTATGCAATCGGATGCTTGAGTTTTTCTAATTGGCCTTTTTTCTCGCCAAAGAGTTCATTCATTCGTTGCTTCTAGGGTTATGAATAACCGATATGTGGTAATTATGGCGGGCGGCCGCGGGGAACGTTTTTGGCCCCAAAGTCGTTTGCGTCGTCCCAAGCATCTCTTGCCCATCGTGGGAGACGAGCCCATGCTCGCTCAGACAGTGAATCGTCTTGGTGGCTTGGTCTCGGTCGAAAACATTTTCGTTGTTACCAACTCCGAGCAAAGGGATGCAGTTCTTGAAACTTGTCCCAATCTTTTGCCCGAGCGGGTCGTTGGAGAACCGGAGGGTAGAGACACCGCCGCAGCCGTTGCTCTCTCGGCCCTGCTTGTTCAGCGAGAGAATCCCACCGCTGCTTTTGCGATGTTGCCTGCGGATCATGTGATCGAGGACAACATAGGTTTTCGAACCATTCTAGATTCGGCTTTCGAGGCAGCCGAATCCCAGAATTTGCTTGTGACGATAGGTATTCGGCCAACCGAACCGGCGACTGGCTACGGCTACATACAACGCGGAGAACCTTGTGGCGAACCCAGCGGGCGAACTCTCTACAATGCCGTTCGCTTCGTCGAGAAGCCTGATCGCGAGACTGCCGAAAACTACATTGCCTCAGGCGATTATCTTTGGAATGCTGGTATGTTCGTCTGGCGTCCCGAGGTCATCTTGAAAGCAATTGCGAGCCATGCACCCGATCTTGCCAAAGGTATTGATGAACTGGATTCTGCTTGGACTGCAGGGGTTTCTCTAGATGAAGCCATGCAGTGCGTATATCCTAGCTTAACAAAGATATCAGTGGATTTCGCGGTTATGGAAAAGGCAGACAACGTCGCGGTGCTGGAATCGGCTTTCGACTGGGACGATGTGGGCGAGTGGCCCGCAATCGGGCGTCACTTTCCTGCGGATGAAATGGGAAACGTTTTTCGAGGGGCAGGTCTCGCCTTGGAGTCAAAGGGCAACGTGACCTATGCCGAGGACGGACACATGGTGGCTTTGTTCGGCGTGGATGATCTAATTGTCGTGCAGTCCGACGATGTTACTTTGGTTTGCCGGAAAGACATGGCTCAGGGCATAAAGGAACTTACTCGAAAGGTAGTTGAAGCCAAAGATGGCGAAAAGCTCGTTTAATTCGTTTTGTTACCCCATGCCCAATTATCTTGGAATCGACTATGGCCGCAAGCGGATCGGATTAGCTTTTGCCGATGAGCTTGGCGTTGCCATGCCCATCTCTGCAATTCCCGGAGTTGAGTTGGAGAGTAGTTTAGAGGAACTTGGCAATGTATTAGATAACCGTCAGGCGGACGAACTCGTTATAGGTTATCCACTAAATATGGATGGCACTTCGGGCACCAGAGCTCGGGAGGTCGACGCTTATGTCGTCGAACTTGAGAAACGTTTCGGAATACCTATCCGGAAGGTAGACGAGCGACTAACTACGCATGCCGCTTCGGAAGATTTGAAGGCATCGCGAAAAAGAATGCCCGGAAAAGAATCAGGTGAGTTGGATTCCGCTGCAGCTACATTGATATTGAGAGATTTTCTAGAGGAACGAAATCCATTCCTTTTGCCCGATCCGGAAGATTTTACGGAGTTTGAATCTTGAGGCATTCGAATGCCACACCTAGTCGATGGAGGTGTCTCTGCTCCTACGACGGAACTAATTACTGTGGTTGGCAAAAACAGCCCCAAGGGCATTCTGTTCAAGGCTGTATCGAGCAAGCCCTGCAAAAGACTTTTACCAAAAAAACAAAAACAATAGGGGCGGGACGAACGGATGCAGGTGTTCACGCAGTCGGTCAAGTTTTCCATTTCGATGCGGCATGGGGGCACGGTTCGGATAAGCTTTTAAAGGCGCTGCGAGTCCGGCTACCCGAGGATATTCAGCCGCTCGACCTGGTTGAGGTTCCTTCGAGCTTTCACGCCCTTTGCTCCGCTAGAGGCAAGTCTTACGTTTATCAGGCTGTGGAGGGATATGCTCTGCCCATGGAAATGCGCTATGTTCACTCGTTGAAGAATCGAATGTTGGATATTAGCTCCATGCGCAAGGGTGCCGATCACCTTGTCGGGCGTCATGATTTCTCTTCTTTTGCAGCCTCTCGAGGCAGTGGCGAAGTAGAGAGTCCAATTAAGGAATTATGGCGGCTTGAGGTCATTCGTTCGGGAAGGCGAATAAAGATCAAGGCATTGGGCGGTGGCTTCTTGTACAAGATGGTTCGGAGTATAGCCGGTGCCCTGTTCGACGTCGGAATTGGTACACTTAAACCGGATGACATTTGCGACCTGCTCGAGAACCGTGAACGAACGCGAATCGTAAAAACTGCGCCGGCTCGAGGGCTTTGCTTGGAAAAAGTGTACTACCGAAGGCCAAAAGTATGAGTTTCCCTAAGATTGTTCTTCAGACGGTGCAAGCCCTGCTCGAGATATTGATGCCTGGGGATTGCCCCGGATGCCACGAACCTGTCGAGGGCGGCCCTTCTCGGCGACTTTGTAAATTGTGCGCCGGTAATATCGACTGGATATGTCGGCCATTTTGTGACCGTTGCGGTTTGCCTTCCCCCAGTGTCGCCATGGTCTCTCGCCACTGTTCCCACTGCAGGGATTTGCAACCCTCTTTCGGAAAGGGGCGTGCCCTTTTTCTTTCGACTGGAGTTGGTCGGAGTTTCATCCATGAGGTGAAATATCATGGCGATCGTACGCTTTTAAGTGATTTGCCATCGCTTATTCTAAGCAATCGTGACTTTCTAGATCACTTGGAAAACGCGGTTTTAGTCCCGGTTCCCTTGCATCGTCGTCGCTTGCGCCATCGTGGCTACAACCAAAGCGTTTGGATTGCGGAAGCTCTTTCGGCGTGTTTTGATATACCTTTGAAAGTCGATCCAATTCTTGTCAGGACCCGTAATACTCGTACTCAAACTCGTCTCAGTCGAGAGGCTCGTATGGCAAACGTCAAAAATGCCTTTGCTCTTAAACCCGGAACGCGCTTGGATAATAGCAGAAGATATGTGGTTGTTGATGATGTATTCACTACTGGTTCCACTCTTGACGCTTGCGCCGGAGTCCTTCTCGAATCCGGATTGGAGCAGGTAGATGTTGCAACACTCGGTCACGGTTAAAACCCAGTAACGAACTTCGAATCATGGCTATTTTTTCAAAACCTCAATATTCTACCGTAAAGGCCAGGTCCAGAGACAGTATTCCCAAGGGTATGTGGACCAAATGTCCCGACTCAGGGGAAATGGTTTACGTCAAGGACCTCAAGAAAAACCTAATGGTTGTTCCAACCAGTGGGTATCATTTCCCCTTGCACGCACCAGAGCGAGTGGAATCGCTCTTGGATAAGGATACTTTCGTCGAGTGCGACGCAGGCGTTTTCTCAAAGGATCCTCTCAATTTTACTGGAGCGGCATCCTACAAAGATAAATTAGAGGCAAACATTAAGAAAGCCGGGATGGCGGATGCCGTACTCTGTGGCGTCGGTAAAATGAAGGGTCGCGAGGTGAGCTTAGCTGTTATGGATTTTCGTTTTCTTGGTGGCAGCATGGGTTCTGTCGTGGGTGAAAAAATTACGCGTGCGATCGAACGTGGACTCGAACGCGGTTTGCCCGTGATAATCGTTTCTGCCTCGGGTGGGGCTCGTATGTACGAAGGCATTCTGAGTCTTATGCAAATGGCTAAGACAAGTGCAGCTCTTTCCAAGCTTGCCAAAGCTAAACTACCTTATGTTTCGGTGCTTACAAATCCCACTATGGCCGGAGTTATGGCTAGCTTTGCTTCTTTGGGAGATGTGATTATCTCCGAACCTGGAGCTCTTGTTGGTTTTGCTGGTCGTCGAGTAATCAAGGATACCACTCAAGCCGATTTACCGGAGGGCTTTCAGACTGCAGAATTTCTATTGGACCGAGGTCTCCTCGATCAAATTGTTCCACGACATGAACTTCGTGAACGCATTAGTAACTTATTGAATCTATTTTGTGGCACGCAAAAAAAGTCTTCTGCTAAACCCAAATCCGCAGCGAAGAAACGTTCGGCCGCCCAAACCAAGTCCACCGCCAAAGTTTCTGCCTCCAAGAATGGAAAAAATCCATCGCGGAGCAGGCGAACCGATTCCTAGATTGCCTACCTCGATCGAGGACGCCGTAAGCTTTTTGTTTGGCCTGCGAAATCGCGGGTCGACTTTTGGTATTCATCGCATGAAGGCCTTCGCCGAACTCTTGGGGCATCCGGAACTCGAATATCCGGTCATCCATGTGGCGGGAACAAACGGCAAAGGCTCCGTTTGCGCTATGCTTGAAGCATGTTTTAGAGCGAACGGCTTGAAGACAGGCCTTTTCACTTCACCTCACTTGGTACGACTTGGTGAACGCATTCGGGTCGACGGCCAAGAGATTTCTGATCAAGTAATCGTTGATTGTGCCGAATGGATGCGTTCGCTCGCTGATCAAGTTTTATCGAGTTCGCCTGAATTATATCCCTCCTTTTTTGAATTTGTCGCCGCAATGGCTTTTCATGTCTTTGCTCGTGACCAGGTGGATGTCGCTATTGTGGAAACAGGTTTGGGTGGCAGACTGGATGCCACCAATATCGTGAAACCGGTCGTGTCCATAATCACTTCGATAGGGTTGGACCATTGTGATATTCTAGGTTATGACATTGCTTCCATCGCTCGCGAAAAAGCTGGTATTCTAAAAATGCAAAAACCAGTAGTTCTGGGATGGTTGCCCGAGGAAGCGGAAGCCGTTGTGCGTGAAATCGCCGCGAACCTCGAATGCCCTGTTGTCGTGACTTCTCGGCTTCAGGGCATGGAGTTACCCAAGACTTCTCTCGCGGGGTCTTTTCAAAGAAGAAACGCTGCTGTGACCATCGCCACCTGCGAATTGCTCCGCGATCGTTTTGCTTTGCAAATCTCCAAATGTCGTAATGCTCTTCTCGGAGTCCAATGGCCCGGGCGCTGGCAAAAATTACAAGTGTTCGGGAGGACGGTTATTTTAGATGCCACCCATAATGCCGAGGGCTGTCTTTGCCTTGACGAACATCTTAATGGTTTGAGAGAAAAGCCCATTGTCTTAGTCGGAACCTTAGGAGAAGTTCGAGCGAGTGATCTAATGAAGGTAGTTGCTCGTTATGCTCGAGAAATTCGTCTACTTGTTCCGAGTCAACCCCGTGCCTGTTCCTACGATATTTTGGAGAAAGCTATTCCCCAAGAATTTTCCGGAAAAGTTACCCGTTCTTCAATTATGCAGGAGTTCCCTCTTGCTTACTCATGCGAAGTGGAAGACGTGCCGATTGTGGTTACTGGATCGATTTACCTTCTCGGAGAAGTTTTAGCTAGAATCGAGGGGAATAATTGTCACACTCCCCTTCAGGATTGGGTTTGAATGGCCGTTGTTATTTAAGTTAGCTTTGCCCAGTGTAGCCACTTCTTTTGTTGGCTAGAACTCAGAGAAGTCGGATGTGAACAACTCCGGGAGAAGTCGGGGACAATTTTGAACAACTTTTTCTTGCGAAAGGGTTAATAAAAAAGGTTTACTAATTCATCTTAAAAAAGGCCTTTAAGCGAACCTTTTTGATTTTTGCGAAATTATTATAAATTCACATACATGCCTGCATGTAGTGCTACGAGTGCGCAACGTGCCGTGTATATTGTGCTTGTTGTAACGATTTTTAAGTTTTTAAAATTTTTTTCTTTTCTTTTCCTTCTTGCCAACTCATGGTGAATTTTCCTTATGACGAATTGTCTGCGAATCCATCGCAGGACATTCGACTAAACTTGCTTAAAAATTAATGTAAATACTCGTTTGCACGGTGAAGTTTTTAGTACAACCCACCGAACGATAGAGGCTTAAAACCATGGAAAAGACCTATAAAATCGGAGAAAAAGTTTTTGTCTTAGATGAAAAAAAGGCTATTGCGGCTTACGAAGGTAAGAGAGTGATAAATGGTCGTGACACCATGGCGTTCAATTTACTACCCCTCAAGTATCAATGGGCATACGATCTCTATCGCAAAATGAAGGCAAACCATTGGGAACCCGAGGACATACCAATGCAAAAAGATGTCGAACAATGGAAAAGCCAGTTTGAGCTAAGCGAAAGCGAACGTTGGATCATTATGATGGGTATAGGTTACTTCTCCGCGGCAGAGGGAATTGTGGGCGACAACATTCAACATGTGATTCGCGAATTGGTGACTGCACCTGAACTTAAACTCGTGCTTGGTCGCCATGCTCATGAGGAAAATATACATGCCGACAGTTTACTGTACATGATTAGTTCTTTGGGTATCAACCCTCATGAGTGCGAGGCGATGTTTGAGCAGATTGATACCATTCATAGAAAAAATGATTTCGTCACCAAAGTTTCTAAAGGTTTGCGTCGAGATATGGATTTAACGCAAACTTCTGAGAAAAAAGAGTTTGCGAAAAATGTATTTGTCTTCGGACAATGTATGGAAGGTACTCAGTTTTATGGTCTCTTTGGCATGATTCTAAGTCTCTACAGGCAGAACAAGTTTCCTGGAATTGGACAGATGTTTCGTTATACTTTACGGGACGAGTCCAATCATATTGAAAATTTACGTAATTTGTTTCGAGCCTTGATTGATGAAAATCCAGAGATTTGGACTCCAGATTTTCAAAAAGAATTGACTGATTTGATGATAGAGGCAGTAGAGTTGGAAAAGGATTTCATTAAGGATTGCCTACCGGTCAATTCAGTTGGTCTCAGTGCTGAAGAGTTTTGCTCATACATAGATTTTATCGCGGATCGTCGACTCAACGGCGTTGGTTTGGAACCTTTGAACCCATCGACATCCAATCCTTTCCCTTGGTTGGCTGAAATGATGGATGTTCAGAAGGAGCAAAATTTCTTTGAGGGCACAGTGACAGATTATCAGAAAAGATCATCCTTGAGTGAAGTTTCCGATGACGAGCTTTGACTCGATTACAATCCCTCGGACTACAAATATATTTAACTGGGAGAGTGGAGACTTATGCGTAACTTAACATTCGAAGAAGATCGTGTCTTGGAGAAAATTTCCGAAACGCCTCGAGAGCAAAAGCCTAGTTTTGATTGGGCTGGCGCGCTGGGTGATAATCGTTTCGAGGTACCCAAAGTACGAATTGATGATGGTGCGGGTGATCGCGATTTTGAGATCGCGGAGGTGGCTGAGGTTATTGGGGAGGCTTTGACCGACCTTATGATTTCACGGGAAGAAGAAGATATATACACCGAAAAGAACCGGGAACTCGTGGTGGAGTCGACCCGGAGTGTGGCTGACCGTTTGGTCGAGCGCACAATAGACGACGAGAATAACGATTCGGATCGTGTGACCTACGAGGAACTGTATCGACTTATCGAGAAGGTACTCGTGGAGAACGATGCTTACGATGTGGCCAAAAGCCTCGTTTTTTCTCGTTCCAATGCGGGGGGGGGCAAGTCGGGTAGCGGCGGAACTAATTCAAGTGTCGCCGCACCCGCGCTCCGCCTTATCCGCCGAAACGGTCAAGTCGTACCGTGGAATCTCAGCAAGATCGAAGTAGCTGTGCGGAAAGCTTTCCTTTCCCTCCGCCTTGATTCTGAATCTGCCGTTAAGGTTTCAGCGGATGTTACTCGCAAAGCTTTGTCCACAGGGCAAAATTACATCAATATTGAGGATGTTCAGGATCTCGTTCAAGAGGAACTGATGCGGATGGGGCACTTCAAGGTAGCCGAAGCATATATACTTTACCGAGCTCGTCGACGGGTTGAAAGAGATTCACGGAACCCCTTTCCCGAGATCAAGCAGGATTCTATGATCGTGGTTCAAAAGGCCGACGGTAGCACTTTTTTCTGGGATGGAGTCGATCTAAAGAAACGAATCGAATTTGCTTCCATTGGGCTAACTCTTTGCCTCGCTCCGGACCAGATTGAGGAAGAACTCCGTCGCTCCGTTTTCTCAGAGATCGAGGAGGGCGATCTTAAGACTACCATTATTCTCAACTCTAAGGTCCTCATTGAGCGTGATGCGGATTTTGCCAAATTTGCCGCACGAATCCTCTTGAGCTATATTTACGAGGAAGTCTTGGGGTGGAATGTGGCGGATAACACCCATGAACAACTGAAGACGTTTCATCAGCGAGCATTCAAAGCCTACCTGAAGCGAGGAGTCGAGATTGACCGTCTTGATCCTAAACTTCGTAACTATGACCTCGATCAATTGTCGGCAGCTCTAGATCCATCAGCCGACTTGGATTTTGATTATCTTGGCATCCAAACCCTTTATGACCGTTATCTGATAGTCGACAAAACATCTGCCTCTCCGTGTCGATTGGAGAGTCCTCAGTTTTTCTGGATGCGCGTTGCCATGGGTATTTTTGCTCACGAGGAAGAAAATGCTGAGCAAAAAGTCATCGATCTATACAATTTGTATAAAAGTCGCCGCTTCTGCTCTTCGACACCGACTCTTTTTAATTCGGGTACCCTGCATTCCCAACTCTCTTCCTGCTATCTCTACAAGGTAGACGACACGATTGAGTCTATAATGTATAGAGGGATCGCGGAAAACGCATTTCTTTCAAAGTGGGCTGGGGGATTGGGTGGCAGTTGGACATCCGTCCGTGGTACGGGCAGCTATATTCAAGGCACGAACGGAGACAGCCAAGGAGTCATTCCTTTTCTCAAATTGCATAACGATCAACTCTGTGCGGTAAACCAAGGTGGTAAGCGCAAGGGATCAGGGTGTGCCTACCTTGAAACATGGCATAACGACATTTTGGAATTTCTCGAACTTCGTCGGAACACTGGGGATGATCGTCGTCGTACTCACGACATGAACACGGCGAATTGGATTCCCGATCTGTTCATGAAACGGATGGAGTCTCGAGAAAAGTGGACACTGTTTCGAAGCAATGAAGTGCCGGATCTTCATGAGATTTACGGACGGGATTTTGAGAAAAAGTACATCGAGTACGAAGTTAAGGCTGAAAGTGGTGAAATCTGGAGTGAGCAGATTCCTGCGATTGATCTTTGGAAGCAAATGCTCAAGGTTCTTTTCGAGACCGGGCATCCATGGATCACCTTCAAGGACACTTGTAATGTTCGTAGTCCCCAAGATCACATTGGCGTGATACACAGTTCGAATCTTTGCACGGAAATAACACTGAATACAGGTCATGATGAGACTGCCGTTTGCAACCTAGGCTCAATTGTACTCGATTCTCACCTCAAACCCAACGGTTCCCTCGATCATAAAAAGATGCGAGAGACTATACAAATCGCCGTGCGGGCGCTCGACAATGTCATCGACGTAAACTTTTACCCAACTGATGCGGCGAAGACTTCGAATAATCGTCACCGACCCATCGGACTCGGTGTCATGGGCTTACAAAACGCTCTCTATGCAAAAAACATAGCTTTTGCATCTGATCAAGCCGTGGATTTCAACGACGAATTCATGGAGGCTATTGCTTATTACACATATGAAGCTTCCAGTGATCTCGCCGCTGAACGAGGTTCTTATCCGAGTTACAAGGGATCTAAATGGGATCGTGGGATTTTGCCTCAAGATTCAATTTCTTTACTCGAAAAGGAACGAGGTCAGGACATTGAAGTTCCCAAAGGTGGTAGAATGGATTGGGATCCGGTTAGAGAAAAGATCAGCAATCATGGTATGCGAAACAGCAATGTTATCGCGATTGCTCCAACTGCTACAATTTCCAATATCATGGGCTCATCTCCATGTATCGAACCCACTTACAAAAACCTTTTCGTTAAGAGCAACTTATCGGGCGACTTTATGGTTCTCAATCAGTATCTGGTTCGCGACCTTAAGGCCAAAGGCTTATGGAACAAGAAGATGAGCGATCATCTCAAGTACTTCGATGGAGAGGTTAAGGATATAGAATCGATTCCTGAAGATTTAAAGCAGAAGTACTTAACAGCTTTCGACGTTCCTTACGAATATGTAATTGCCGCAGCAGGTCGGCGTCAGAAGTGGATAGATCAGTCTCAGTCTGTTAACCTTTTTCTTGGGTCACCCGATTTGAAGACTCTCTCACACATGTACCGTGCTGCTTGGCGACAAGGGCTCAAAACCACCTATTACTTGCGTACGCTCAGTGCCTCGAATATCGAGAAGGCCACTGTTGATCTAAAGCAGAATGATTCGAAAACTAATTCTGTTTCAGATGAGCCTACCGCGAAGAAGGCGTTTACCGATGCGGAAGCCAAAGCCTGCAGCATAGAAGCCATGCTTAATGGCGAAGAATGCGAAGCTTGTCAGTAGGTAAGTAGATGATACTTAACGGACTGTCTGAGATTCTTGACAGTTTTTAGCGAAGAAGGATCGTGAGTTATGCATGTCATCTTCTCACTACTATTTTTATACTTTTCCTTGTAGGATGCGCATCGCCGAAAGTTGTGGTGACTGATGTGACGGGCAAGCCAATACCCCAAGCCCTTATTTACTCGATTTCACTGTCCATGAACATCGGTCCAGCAAAAACTAATGCTAGAGGAGAGGCGAGAGTACCATCCAATATTCAGGGAACTCGTTGGATTGACGTGTCTAAGAAAGGGTACAGGTCGATACGAGTTGATGTCCCTAAGTCATGGCCTTTCCACATCACTTTGGAAGAGTTAGACTTTGAAAGTCATCTAGGCGAGGATATCTGGCAACAGTTCGGGATAGAGCTTAAGTATCGATAGATACATATTAATAGAGTATAAACTGACAAGCATTGGAATTCTCAAACAGAAAACCTGAAACTCCCTAATGTGTCCCGTAGATTCCAAATTCAAACTGAATCTTCTTCTTCCATAAGGTAAGATGACCATTCAGGAACGTCTTGAACTTTTCCTCTCCAAGGAACCGCAATTGGCAGAAAATGCTTTTATTGCTACAGGGGCTACAGTCATTGGTGATGTTCGCTTGGGGGTTCGAAGCAGCGTGTGGTATGGTTGCGTGCTTCGTGGAGATATCAACTTCATACAAATTGGAGAAGCCACAAATATTCAGGATGGGACCGTGATTCATCTTGCCGACGATTTCCCGGTCATCATCGGCGACTACGTTACTGTCGGTCACGCCGCAGTCGTTCACGCCTGCGTGGTGGAGGACGAGTGCCTGATCGGTATGAACTCGACGATTCTTGATGGAGCAGTGATCGGGTCTCGTTCCATAGTGGCTGCCGGTTCACTCGTGCCCCAAGGTATGCAGGTTCCGCCGGGTAGCTTGGTTGCCGGTGTTCCAGCCAAAGTGAAGAGATTGCTTGGTGACAAGGAGCAAACTTCGCTGAAGTCTTGGGCGGAAAAATATGTCCACGTTGCTGCGGCTCATATTGCCCATGTAGATTAGTCATCCAAGGGCTTAGCCGAGTCCAATCCGTATTGGTCGTAAAACTCTGCGACGATTTCCACGAAAGGTGGAAGCGGATAACTTCCGATTGTCGACTGAGCACAGCAGGACAAATATTCTTTAATCTCGGTGAATGGTGCTTGAAGTTTGTCCGAACAAAGTTTTTCAAGAAGAAACCGTGCAGCCTCTTCCCATTCTTCGGGACCAAAGGAAGATGAGTCGATGGAAGCGAGCCACTCTTTGGAACTGAGTTTTGCTTTTGTAAATGACATTAAGTACAGGATAGATTTAATTCTGAAAATGCAAACGCTTTTCCTCTGTTTTTCGCCTCGCCGTTCGCCATTACCAAGTTATCTTCGCGAAATCTAGTTTATTTTCTTTTAACTGAATAAGAGTTTTATGAGCGTTAGCGATGAGCATGGTGGTTTCACCAAAGATAATCCTTTTTTTGCCCCGTTATCTATCAACACGAACTTGAGTGGAGAAGGCTCGGGTAAGGAAACCCGTCATTTTGAGATTTCTTTGGAAGGTATTGATGCAGAATATGATCCTGGTGATTCGTTGGGCGTCATCCCCGAAAATTGCGAAAACGTCGTGGCCGAACTTTTGAATGCGTCCGGCTTTACCGGAAATGAAACCGTCAATGTTTCCGAAGAGGAGCAAAAATCTCTTCGCGAGGCATTGGTGTCGAACTATGCATGTACCGGAATTACAAAAATCTTGCTGAAAAAGTATAATGTCTTTGCTCAATCTGCAGAACTTGAACGATTGCTTGCCATTGAAAATAAGGAACAACTACAGGAATACTTATGGGGTAGGGAGCTTGTAGACTTGTTGGAGGATTTTCCTGCCCCCGAACTTTCTGCCAATGACTTGATCGGCTTTCTTCGCGCTATGCCACCACGACTATATTCGATTGCTTCCAGCTTGAAGGCTCATCCCGACGAAGTTCATTTGACTGTAGCCGTGGTGACCTACGAATCTCACGGTCGCTCGCGCAAGGGAGTTTGCTCGACTTATTTGGCTGAGCGCGTTGACGGCTTGATACCTTGCTATTTTCATCCGAACAAAAATTTCAAACTACCTGAAGATCCCGATGTCCCGATTATCATGGTCGGTCCCGGCACGGGCATTGCCCCGTTTCGGGCTTTTGTGGAAGAGCGGATTGCAACCGGAGCCAAGGGGCGCAACTGGCTGTTCTTTGGCGACCGATCCGCAAAAGACGATTTTCTCTATGGTGACGAATGGACCAAGTACAAGGCAGATGGTATCTTAGCCAATTTGGATCTTGCATGGTCTCGAGACCAACGAGACAAAGTTTACGTTCAGCACAAGATGCTGGGAAAATCCAAACAGCTTTGGGATTGGCTTCAAGACGGGGCTCTTTTCTACGTATGCGGAGATGCCAATCGAATGGCCAAGGACGTTGACCAAGCTCTCAAGGACATCACTGCCAAGGAAGGTGGAATGGACGAGGAAAGTGCCGCCGCTTACGTAAAAGCGATGCAAAAGGAAAAGCGGTATCTGAGAGACGTATATTAATAGCATTCTTTCACATATTCCTGTATCGCTCACATGAGCGACTATCTCAAATACCTTTCGCTCAACGATGAGCTCTATGAATTTGCTCGTTCCCATCGAAGCGGTATCCATGATCCGATTCTTACTGCCTTGCGAGAGGAGACGGCGACCCTCGGCGAAGACGCCCGCAAGCAGATTAGCGAGGAGCAGGGGCAGTTCTTATACATTCTCGCCCAGCTAATCGGGACCCGTAGGGCAATCGAAGTGGGTACCTTTACGGGGTACAGTGCCTTGTGCGTTGCACGGGCTCTTCCCCACGACGGGAAACTTCTTTGCCTAGACATCGACGATGAATGGACTTCCATCGCCCGCAAGTACTGGGAACTTGCCGGTGTTGCCGATAAGGTTGAACTTTGCCTTGGCCCTGCAATTGCAACTCTCGACAAACTCGATCCCGATGCCTCCTTTGACTTCGCCTTCATCGATGCCGACAAGACCGAGTACAACTCCTACTACGAGCGCATCCTGCCACTCATCCGTCCGAACGGTCTCATTCTGTTTGACAACATGCTCTGGGGCGGGCGCGTTCTCGAGGGTACGTCAGACCATGAGAATGCCAAGGCCATCCGAGAACTTAACGCCAAGCTGGCGATTGATTCGCGCATCGAGTGCGTCTTGCTCCCTATCGCCGACGGCATCCAGTTTTGCCGCAAACTTTGAATCCTTTCCACGAAAAACTAAACGCCGCCAACCATGAAAACCGTTTTCCATCTTCTCTTTTCAGGTCTCATCACATGTGCTCTCCTCGCGGAAAAGAAAGCCCCCGCACCCGAAGGTGTTCCCACCTGTTACGCATTGGTTGCTCTTGCAAACCAGAAGGACGACGGACAGAAAGGCCAGAAGGACGACGCTCCTGTTGGATTCTCAAATCACAAGATGGTGTATTTCCAAGGCTTCGACGGCAATGAGGCTCAGGCGAAAAATAGCTTCTGGTTTACGAACCCTCATAATTGGAAAGTGCCGGCAGTGAGAGGCAAGAGCTTTATTGAGTTCCAGAGCAAAGGGCACAACTACAAGTACAAGGTACGATCTCCCTACACTATCGGGTTGGTCAAGGAGGTAGAGGTTAAGGATTTTGTGCTAGAGGCTCAGCTTCAGCAAACGGGCAAGGAGTACGGACATCGTGACATGTGCATTTTCTATAATTTCCAGGATCGCTCTCACTTCTATTATACCCATATTGCAAGCGTGACCGACAACCATGCTCATAACTGCTTCATCGTGAACG